>JACCEA010405500.1_pt1 | contig 58716 bp, 50 predicted proteins | sample 7449851 | NCBI WGS metagenome assembly JACCEA01 (sample SAMN15323453, study PRJNA562643) | freshwater metagenome | isolation source: river surface water | place: USA:Blue River Watershed | collected 2017-08-18 | reverse complement strand
TACCCCAGTAGTCCACGCCCTAAACGATCTTCTCTAGCTATTCGGAGTATCGACCCTCTGAGTGGCGTAGCTAACGCGTTAAGAGAAGCGCCTGGGTAGTACGACCGCAAGGTTAAAACTCAAAGGAATAGACGGGGACTTGCACAAGCAGTGGATCATGTGGTTTAATTCGATGATAAACGAAGAACCTTACCAGGGTTTGAAACCTAGCTGAAGACAAGAAGAAACTTTTGTCGCCGCAAGGCAGTTAGGCAGGTGATGCATGGCCGTCGTCAGTTCGTGGCTTGAGTTGTTCCCTTCAGTGGGGTAACGAACGCAACCCTCGTTGTCTGTTATATTTGTCAGGCGAGACTGCCCACGACACAGTGCGGAATTCCTTCATAGGAATTGTTTGCTGCGTCGTGGGAGGAAGGTGAGGATGACGCCAGGTCAGCATGTCCCTCTGATACCCTGGGCTACACACGTGATACAATCGCCCATACAACAGGACGCAATCCCGAAAGGGGGAGCAAATCCTTATAAAGTGGGCGCTAGTTTGGATTGAGGTCTGCAACCCGACCTCATGAAACCGGAATTGCTAGTAATCGCAGGTCAGCTATACTGCGGTGAATACGTTCTCAAGTCTTGTACTCACCGCCCGTCAACTCAAGGGAGTTGGGAATACCCGAAGTCTGCGCTTGTCGCGGCCTAAGGTAAGCTCAATGACAGGGAGTAAGTCGTAACAAGGCACGGGTAGCGGAAGCTGCTCGTGGATTATTTCAAATTGAATCTCGATTTTAATCTTTTTAGATTACTATCTGACCGTGTCGATTGACTGTTTACAGTCCAAAGGTTATTGTTCTACACCTCAAAGTGAACACTCAGTCCGCGAGAGAAAGGACATAGGTCGGTTACAGCTTAAGCGTAACTGACCGGATGAACGGAACAAAATAAAGAACAGTAATTTTGTCACAAAAGGCCACCCATAAGGTGGTCTTTTGTTTTGCACCACTTGACTTGACATTAATATTGAGTCGTGATACGATACTGAGTGATGAAAACGACGACGATGACTTTCATGATTGATGCCGATGGTATCACTCATGAGGTGAAAGCGGACGGGTTCTTTGTCAAGTTGTGGAAAGAAGTAATATTCACGCCTGGAGTAGCGATTGCATTCGCCTTCTCCTGTATTGTGCTCCCATCCCTGATCGACTGGATCATGGGATGGTAGGTAGCTTCTTTTTTACAACCCTTGAAGCCCACTCATCTCGGATGAGTGGGCTTTGTTCATTTTTATTGCAGTTTATCTATATTTCTGCTATATTTTCCTGTGTTACGTTCAATATGCGCGTGTAGCTCAGTTGGTAGAGCACACCACTGATACTGGTGGGGTCCCAGGTTCGAATCCTGGCACGCGCACAAAAGATTCTCAATTCATGGTATCCTTATGTTTAGGAGGTTTATTATGGATGAAGAAAAAATTACTACCCAAGAATACCTGTTTCTCTGTGAGGAGATACGACAACTTGGATTCGATCCATCTGCCTTAGCGTCAGTTGGAACAGGGGCCCGCGAAGATTAATTTTTGCGGGCTTCTTTCTATGGTATATTGAATGGCATATGGTTGATTGTATATCTCAGAGAAAATACAAGATGAATGTGGTTAAGTTGGTATGTACTCTTTTTGTATCATGGTTCTTTCTTGTATATATAAATCCAAACCCACATCTTCTCAAATGGAGTTTTATCGATTCATTTGATCTTATTATCCATGAAGCTGGTCACACCATCATGTTTTTTCTTGGAGATTTTGTACAAGTACTTGCTGGATCTTTGTTCCAGATCAGTATCCCTCTCATAATTTCTCTCTACTTCTTTTTCCGTAGGGAATACTACTCATGCTCTCTTGTCTTGATGTGGATGGGTCATAATATCTTAAATGTTGCATATTATATGGCAGATGCACTGGTACAAGAACTTCCACTACTTGGTGGAGATTCGGTTATTCATGATTGGAATTATATCTTTTCAACTTTAAACATTCTTCCGTACTCTCAGGTGATAAGTGGGGTATGTGTCTTTCTGGGATATTCAACTATGATCTTTGCAGTGATATCTGCCTTGTATTTTTCCTGTACCTCTGAAGAGGGAGAAGGTGGTATAATGGGGGTATGAACAATACACAAACAACCCCAAAAGACTTCTTTCTCCATATAGGAGCTACGCTTGCTCTTTATAGTGCTGTTATAGCGATTATTAACCTTGCTTTTAGTATTATTAATTACTTTTTTCCTGATGCGCTTGCAGGATACTTTTACGCGAATTCAATTGCATGGCCTCTTTCAATGCTCGTAGTTCTCGTTCCTGTACTATATGGTATTGAGTGGTTTATACAAAGAGATGTCACACGTATGCCAGAGAAAGAGCATATTTGGATACATCGTTGGAGAGTTTACCTTACCTTGTTTCTCACGGGTATTGTTATGGTTATTGATCTCATTACACTCATCAACACCTATCTCAATGGAGAAATTTCTGCGCGTTTTGTGTATAAATTCCTTGTTGTGCTTGTGGTTATTGGTCTTGTTTTTGCCTACTATCTACTCCGTCATATAAAGAAATCATTGTATACACAAAAAGCGCTTTCATACTCAGGTATTGTGCTTGCTGTACTTTCAATTGTATTTGGGTTTATGGCCGTTGGTTCACCTACAACTCAACGTAATCTAAAGTTTGATGCTCAACGTGTTTCCGATCTCCAGAATATTCAATGGCAGATTGTGAATCATTGGCAGACAAAGAGTAAGTTACCGGTACAACTTACCGAACTCGCTGATTCAATTTCAGGAGTTCAGATTCCACATGATCCAGAAACAAAATCATCTTATGAATATATGGCAAAATCAAATCTTTCTTTTGAACTCTGTGCGACTTTTGCCCGAGAATCTCAGGATACACAGGGAAGGGGCAGTTTCTCTTCGGGAAGTAGTTATGCAATCGATATGTCATATCCTGTTATGGATGGTGGTGATTCTTGGAAACATACAGAAGGAAGAGTGTGCTTCGAGAGGACAATAGATCCTGAGAAGTATAGGCCAATTCCAGCGCCTGGAAAGGCTCTGTAGTTATACTCGATTCATTTTGCAATACTCGGTAACTTGTAGTACCATGGTATTTCGATTGATTATCAATAATACACATAAAATATGAATCTCGGAAAGAAGACAAAGATTGTATGTACTATAGGTCCAGCTACAGAAACTGTAGAAAAACTTACTGCACTTACTGAAGCGGGTATGAATGTTATGAGACTTAACTTTTCTCATGGTGACTTTGCAGAACACCAGGCTCGGGTTGATAACTTGAGAACTGTTATGAAGAATACAGGAAAGACTCTTGCAATTATGCAAGATCTTGGAGGTCCAAAGATTCGAATTGGAGAATTTGAGGGAGGACTCACTGTGTTGAAGGAAGGTCAAACTTTTACTCTTACAACTGAGAAGGTGATGGGAGATAATTCACGAGTATTTATTAACTACCCACTTCTTCCTAAGGAGGTAAAGGTTGGGGGATACATCCTTCTTCATGATGGAAAGAAGAAACTTCAAATCACTGATATTAAGGGTAACGATGTTATCACTAAGGTTATCGTTGGTGGTGAGATTAAGAACAAGAGAGGTGTTAACCTTCCTGGTGCATATCTTTCAATTAGTTCAATTACCGAGAAGGATCGAGCTGATCTTGCGTTTGGTCTAAAGAACAAAGTTGATTTCATTGCACTTTCATTTGTACGACGACCAAGTGATATTGTTGAACTCCGTGAGATTCTTGAAAAGGCAAAATCAAAAGCAGGTATTATTGCAAAGATTGAAACTCCTGAAGCCCTCGAGAATATTGATGAGATTATCGATCTCTGTGATGGAATTATGGTTGCTCGAGGAGATCTTGCTATTGAAATTCCTGCAGAAGAAGTTCCATTGGTACAGAAGATGCTTATCGAAAAGTGTAACGCTCTCGGAAAGCCAGTTATCACAGCAACTCAAATGCTCGAGTCTATGATTAAGAGTCCAGTTCCTACACGAGCTGAGGTTTCAGACGTTGCAAATGCAATTATCGACGGAACAGATGCAATCATGCTTTCTGAAGAAACAACTCTCGGAGAATTCCCTGTACAGGCAGTGGAGATGATGACTCGTATTGCTCTCCGTGTTGAGAAAGACGTATATACAAGTGATACTATTGCTGAATATGAGGATATGCACGGAACTACTGACGTGGTATCTGAAGCAGCTGTACTTACTTCACATCAGGTTGACGCTCGCTTTATAGCGGCTCTTACTGAATCAGGACGAACAGCTCGTATGATTGCTCGTTATCGACCAGCAGAGCGAGTGTTTGCCCTCACTTCAAACACATCAACAGCACAGAAACTCTCTCTTTCTTTCGGATGTTATCCGATAATCGTTCCTAAGTTTACTGCTGCGGATGAAATCCTCTCACTTGTTCGTAAGGCAGCTATCAAGAACAAGATTGCAGTAAAGGGTGACAAAATTGTAGTTGTTGGAGGTATGCCTTTTGGAAAGTCAAAAGAGACTAATATGATGTTTGTAGAAACTATTTAGTTATCCCCACGAGATAAAATTCTGATAAAGTTTTTATGAAAAACACCCCTTGTGGGTGTTTTTTATTTGCCTGATAATCAATACATGCCACACATTCACACCGCTACGTATAGTGTTGTACCTGAGGATCCATATCTTGATGGTGGGGAAAGGGAGTATGTGTTGAAGGTAAGAGATCTTCCTTCACATGCCAAACCTCGCGAAAAACTCATTTCTCAAGGTCCAGAAGCCTTAACATTACCTGAACTTTTTTCTGTCATTCTTAATACAGGCAATCAATATGAAGATGTGCTTGAGATGTCGAATCGTATTATGCGTGAATATGGGGCAAAGAGTGTTATTGCAGAGCGTGATGTAGAAAAACTTGCAGCAGAGCTTTCTATATCTCACTTGAAGGCCTCGCAGATTATTGCTTGTGGAGAAATTGGAAGAAGGCTCTATGAGAAGAATGCTCTAGGTTTTACTGTCATTCGTAGTGCTCGTGATGTATATGAATATCTTAAAGATATGCATGATCTACCAAAAGAGCATCTTCGCGGTCTCTATCTTAATAGTCATAACAGGATAATACATGATGAAGTTATATCTATAGGGACTTTGACAAGTAACTTTGCACATCCTCGTGAGGTTTTTCGACCTGCTATTGAGTATAATGCTGCGGCACTTGTGCTTGCCCATAATCATCCATCAGGCAGTGTAGATCCTAGTTCTCAAGATATTGAGATAACAAAGCAACTTATTGAAGCTGGTAAAATTTTGGGAATAAGTGTCCTTGATCATGTTGTAATAACAAAATCTTCTTATACAAGTATTCAAGCCCATTATTAATAATAAATTATAAAATATGAAAACATATTCATTCTCTTCTCCTTCTCTACAGGGGGTACTTAGCGATGATCACATATACTTTGAAGGTGTGCGCAAACCTTCTGTGTTCTATTCAATTCAAGATGGTTTCAGAGCAGAACCTGATGACATTGACCTTCTTGAAAAATACTTTAATGATATCTATAACTTACTTTTAAGAAAACTATCCCTCTTTGCTACACATGAATATCTTGGTGATGAAGAGACGGTAAAATTACAGGCACTTCTACAGGAGATGATAAAGGTAAAGAATCTTATGAGATCTCAGGATAATGATGTGAAATAGTATATTCCTATAGCTTTTTCTATGCTTTCTGTATAATAACAAGGTGAACTATAAAGAAGCATTTAAAGACAAGAAAATAGCTGTTATTGGCCTTGGTCCACACGGTGAAATGTTGGCTGATGTAAAGTTCCTCATCCGTGCTAAGGCTCAAGTCACTATCTTTGATTTGAGGAGTGAATCTCGTGTAAAACCCCTCATTAAAGATCTCATTGATAATGGGCTTACCTCTATTATGTGTGGAAAGATATCTCCAGAGTCTCTTTCTTCATTTGATCTCATTCTTCTTTCTCCAGATATTTCTCGTCGCTCTCATTTTCTAAAGTCAGGAATTCTTTCTCATATTCCCATAGAATATCCCGATACTCTTTTCTTTAAACATGCCCCCTCGGTAACTCTCATAGGTGTTATGGGGGCATGTGGCAAGACAACTGTATGTCATCTCATATATCTTATGCTTAAAAAAACCTTTTCTGAATACAAAGATCAGGGATTGTTTTTTGTTGATTCAGAATCAAGTCATGGTGCCCTCACTCATCTAAAGAAAATTAAAAAGGGAGATGTGGTCCTTGTACGTATTCCAGAACAGCTCATCGAGTACTACCACGCTCTTCGTATGAGTCCTCATGTTGCGGTTATAACATCACCAACATCGTTTGAGTTGGAGGATACCAAGATGGCATTTGGTCTTCTTGAATTCCAAACCCATAACAACTTCATTGTTGCTCCTGATGAGGTTGTGGATATGATCAAGGACAAAACACATGTAAATACAAAAGCGAAAATATTACGAGTTCGTCCGAGTCTCATTCCGTCTGAATGGATGCAGATTCGAAAAGCTTCGCATGATTTTACAAATGCAGCACTCGCTCTTCAAACAGCTGAACTCTTCAAGACAGTAAAGGAAAATGCTCGTGATGTTGTTTCAACGTGGAATGGTCTCAAGGGAAGGATTGAATATGTAAAGAAAAATGGTGGTGTTGACTACTATAACGATGGGGCCTCAGTTACTCCCCAAGCTACTAAGGCAGCAATTCTTGCCATCTCATCTCATCATGAAGAGAATAGGGACATCATACTCATTATGGGTGGTGCATATACTGGCTATGATTACAGAGATCTTTTTTCAATCATTCCTGATCATGTACATACTCTCATTCTTTTGCCAGGAAGTGGATCTGTCGGTATTAGAAACTATATCCACTCTATGAAGAAGGTTAATTTTCTTCAAGTTTTTAATCTCGAGGAAGCATTAAAGATATCTAAGGAAAAAGCTCAGAAGGGTATGAAAGTTCTTTTTAGTCCTGGTTGTGATGCTGTTGGAGTAGATGTTTCTCGTAAAGAGCGTAGTGAGAAATTCATTAAGTTACTTCGTGGTATCTAGTCTCCACAGATGACACATAATACTGAACCATCCCATGTGTGTCCGGTATATACTGCTTGCATAAGGCCTGCAACTGAAAGTGCACTATTTGTAGAAAGTGTGATATCTGTATTTTTAAGTGAAAGCTCTTGAGCAGATTTAATCTGTTCATTAGATACGATCCATGCATTTCCACCACTCTTTTCAATGAGGGGGATGATGGTATCTTTTCGTTGTGCTGTGTGATCTACAATTGCATCTGCTATAGATATTTCATCAATCACTTGATCATTAACAAAGTGATCGGCAATTGGATGACATGATGTTGTTTGTACTATATGCACTTCAACTGATGCGGTAAGTGCTTGGAAACGTTCAAGTAGTCCCTGGGCAGTAGTTCCTGATGATGTCCCTATAAATACAGCTCGGAGATTTTGTATTTGAAGAATTTCATCTGCAAGATCATGGTATCCGATGGTTGCATAGGGATCTGTTGATTGACGTAGGCTCTGTATCTTGTTTTCTTGTGTAAGGGTAAAGAGTCTTTGTAATGGCCTATCATGCATGGCGATGTGAATGTTTTCACTTGAAAATTGCTCCAGTTTCTTGAGCTTCTTCTGAGATATTTTCTGTCCAACAAGAATATCAAGTTTGAGTGTCGACTTGTTATCAGAATTTAATCTTGATATATGAAAAGCAGCAGCAAGAGCTGCGTTTCCCGAAGATGAAATTGCGAAATGAGAATGACCCTGTCTTACATAGGTATCAATCATAACAGGGATTGAACGCCCCTTATGTGATCCATAGGGATGTAAATCCTCTCGCTTAAAGAAAACCTCCTTAAGTTCAAGAGCAGAGGCGAGTTTCGGTTGTAGCTCATTTTTAGTAATCATGTTGATATAATAGCGCTTTTTAGGTAGTATTAAAAGACTATGAATAATATGAAATCAATTTGTCCAGAATGTAAGAATGATATAGATCTTTCACGATATTCTTCATTAAGTGTTGGTATGGTTATCGAATGTAATCATTGTGGAATTACACTTGCAGTACGTGGAGTTGAGGGAGATGAAGCTTTTACAGAGATCGTTGACGAAGGGAAGTAACAGTTGCTTCAATCATTGTTCTAAAACCATGAGATCCGAGAAAGACGATGCAATCGTCTTTTTTCGTCTCTTCAAGTATCTTCTGAACAAGCATATCGTCTTGCTCGATATAGAGAGTGTGTGGATGAGTTTTCTGTATAATTTGAGCAAGTTCATCTCCTTCAAGGGGATGAATAGATGATTCTTCTGCAACTTTTAACTTTGTGAGTCGTGGAATTATGACACTATCAGCATAGTTAAAACTGTTATCATATTTACCCTGTGATTCTCTCTGTCTCCCACCAATATTGGGTTCGAATATAGCGATTATCTTCCCCTTGTATATAGAACGAAGATTCTTGAGAACCGAAGATGCCTTTTCAGGTGAGTGAGCAATATCATCAAATACAGTTACTGTATTCTCATACCTCTTCTCAAGTCGTCGCTTCATTCCCTTAAATGATGCAATTGCTTGTATGATTGTATCCTCAGGTATTCCTAGTTTATGTGCCATTGCATAGCATCCAGTAATATTCTCTGCTTGAAATGCACCAATCATAGGTGAATATACCTTCTTGTCATTGATGGTGAAATTCAATCCATCTTTTGTCTGCTCCACATTACTGTACACATAATCTGCATTCTGTGATCCATACCATACTGCTTCTGAAACAAGTTCACGAACCTTCGCATTGTCTTTGTTGGCGACAATGAGTCCATGTGGAGGTATTGATTCTATGAGTTTTTTAAATGTCGAGAAATATTTCTCTTCGGTAGGGTAGAGATCAGCATGGTCCCACGATACTGCAGTAAGGAGAAGGTGTGTAGGGCGATAGTATACGAACTTTGGGGTGAGGTCAGTAGGGGAACTCTTGTACTCATCACCTTCAAATACACTGTATGTGCTGTCAGTAAGGAGGGCTGATGAATCATGTGAAAGGGATATTCCTCCAAACATATATGTTGGATCGAGATGTGCTGTAGAGAGTATGTGAGAGAGAAGGGCTGAAGATGAGGTTTTACCCCAGGTACCTGTGGCGACAATTGAAAATTCTTTTACAAAAAATTTTCCAATTGCTTCTGCAAAAGAATATATAGGTATATTCTTTTCACGTACATAAGTTGTCTCAGGATTTTGTGATCCTGAGGCAGTTCCAATTACAACCACATCCGGATTACCTATCTTCTCAGGATGCCATCCCGCATAGAAATTAATTCCATGCTTTTCAAGTTCTGTAGATACAGGAGGGAAAAACCCCTTGTCAGATCCTGTTACTTTCCAACCATTTTTGTGAAAGGCAACAGCAAGGGCACTTGTCGCTACCCCACAGATTCCAATGATATGTATGTGTTTCTGATTCATATATTATGTCGTTAATATCCTCTTAACTTCTTCAATATCTGTACTCCACTTCTCTCCATTAAACCATTCAATACCTGAGAATTGGAGTTTGTATACATCATTCTTTCTCTGGAGTGATCCAAGATATACATATTTCAAACCTTGCTCTTGTGCGTATACAAGTGCTTTTGTCATCATGATAAGTCCCATATCTTTCGGTGCTCTCTCGAGATCATAGAAGGGATATGAATAGTGGAGTATAGATGGAGAGGAGTAGCATAGTGCATAGCCTTGTGAGTTGAAATCAAAAAGATCGGTAAAGTTATGCTGTGTGGTTATAAGTTCACGAATCTTGTTTGCACTAAAAGCCCCACCTGCTTTTTTGTCATAGAAATCTTTTGCCATTTTTCCGATTTTCCAATCATAGTGAGTATAGGGAATATGATGTGAGGTAAGGGATATAGAATCACCCTTACGAAGTATTCTACGATTCTCACTTGAGAGTTCGAATGTCTTAAGATTGATACGAACACTTCGTGTTTGATGCATAACCCCGACATCAATACGAGTAAATACAAAGCCCTTGTTGTACATCTCATCTATAATCTCAGGAGAATGTGATGATATTTTTTCTTCTTTCCAATGCAAATATTCCATAGAGATTAGTGAAGGGCAAGCCAGACTCCGAAGACTACGAAGACAAAGTGGAGCATCCAGAAGCGCATAATTGTTTTTTCTTCACTCCAACCCTTGAGTTCAAAGTGGTGATGAATTGGTGCCATTTTAAAGATTCGACGACGAAGGATGTGTCGACCAAGTATTTGAATGACAACTGTTATGGCTTCGATATAGAAGAGGAAGCCGAGAAAAAAGATTGATCCAATTTCACCGATAGCAATGGTGTTAACTGCAAAGAGGGCACCAAGACCAAGAGACCCTACATCACCCATCATAAATCGTGCTGGTTTGATATTAAAATATGTATATGCAACAAGAGATCCAACAACTGTTGCATTAAGTGATGCGAGTTCTCCAAAGCCGTTAATCCAACTCATAAGAGTGAGGGCACTGAATGAAGATATGAGCATTCCTCCCGCAAGACCATCCATACCATCTGCAATATTTACTGCGTTTGCGGTAAACATTACGATGAAGATTACGATTGGTATGATGAGCCAACCAACATAGATATCAATACCCCAAGGAAAATAGATATAGTGCCAAGCTTCTCCGAGTTTGTCATAGATCCACCATGCGGTGATTGATCCAGCCACGAACTGTAGGAGTAGTTTTTCATGCACATGTACTCCACGACTCGTTCTTGACCCTATCCAAACTGAGGTTCGTTTAAACATTGCCCAAGGAAGGGTAACTATATACCAGAGACGCATTTTGAATTCACGATGTACTCGTATGAGGGTGAGTATTTGAGATATTTTACGAGAGCGACGTTCAGTTCCAAATATATTGAGAAGATCATCAATACCTCCAAGGAGAGCTGAGAGAAGCATGACTGCAAGAGGTACCCAGGTATAGCTTCGAGACCAATTGAAAGAAAGGGTAATTACAGCAACAGTGATTATCACGAGAAGACCTCCCATTACAGGTGTTTTATTCTTATTTCTCTGAGATTCAATATTCTCGAGTTCTTTCTTTGTTCCTTTTATTACATTAAATTTATAGAGAAGAGATATGAGTCCAGGTGACCATATGAAGGCTACTATGCAAGATAAAAGGGCGAAACCTAAGATATAGGCAAGATCCGTTGTGCCTTCGAGTATACTTATCATACCCCATAGATTAGCATAATATCAGCACTTTTTCCATGTATATTACCAACCTCTTAAACGACGTAATTCTGTTGTTGATTTGAGTGCTCGAGACAGGGTATAGTTTTCATGTCCTGTCTTTTCATTTTCAATCCATGTTTGCTCAGTGATTGATTTCTCGAGAGATACGATTTCAATTTTTCCCTCATGTATTCCATGACCATATTCACCATCGGTTGGCCATGCAATAGAGTGTACATAGTGAAGAATGGTAGGATTAAAGTTTTGATACTCAATTTGATGGATGATGAGTATATGATCTCGTTCTCCGTCATCAGGTCCTCCTATAAGTGTTATGATATCTCCAACCTCTACCTGACGGAGTGGAACAGTTCCACTGTTACTTGCATGAGCAAATGTTTTTACATCTGTATTTTCGACTGGTCTCATCTTTGCTTTAAACGATCCTAGAATACCTTGAGCAAAGGGAAATGAAAGTCGACGATCAAGGGTACCTTTTCCTCGTGCCTTACCTTCTTCCTGAAGGATGTAGTATGCAAAACCAGAACAATCAATACCAATATTTGTATCAACAAGGAAATGTTTAAGTGATTCAGGGGTAAAATCCTGTACACGTATTTTTTGCTCAAGAGTTTTAAGTTCTATCTCCTCAGCAATTTCTTGGGGACTACCTTTTCCAATTTCAGCTCGTAATCCTCCTCGAGTTCCTGTCCTCTTGTTGTTAAAATATGGAATTGAACACTGTGCACTACCCATAGAGAAGTTCCTATAGTGGTCGATAACAGAAAGTGCTTGGGGTGAAAGAGTTTTTGTATTCATAATCTTTATCCGAGAAGCTCAATGATATTTTTACCTCGGGTATTAAATTTCATATGAGTCTCCATTATACCTCTTTGTGATTGAATTCGAAGGAGATCTGCATTTATTTTGGTATTCACATATGAAATTGTTGTATACCCAGCTTCTTGTAATTTATGTGAATCAACAACCTGACCAACTCGTACTATTCTCTGGAGAATTTGTGCTCCATCGTTAACGAGGACAAGATCTGATTGAATTTGATTGTCTGTAAGAGCGTGCAGATGGGCTTCGAATGTGGTGATTCCTGAAGCTCCTTCTGTACGAAGAATACTTTGCAATTGAGATTCATATGTTGTTGAAGCAGGTTGTCGAGCATTGATTTCAATGAGATGAACAGTATCTCGTTCCTCGTCGTAGATAACATCAATACCAAAAAGTCCTTTCCAGTTTTCTTTCTGCATAAGAGCACCAATACTATCTGCAATTTCTTGTATTCTCTCAATATTCTTTTCTGTGAGAATAGTATGAGGAACACTCCAATCATTTCCGATTGTACTCCATGGGTTTTCAGTAAAGGGAAGAATTCCTGTTATCTGATAGCTGAGATTTCCTTTAATAATGCTGTGGGGGGTTACCACTATATTCATAGTGAACATGGGACCTTTGATGAAGTCAGTGACACGTGCTTCTCGCTCAGGAAACTTTGTACGGACAATTTCAAGATCTTTTTCAGATTGTATGAGAAGTGTTCCATCACCAGTATGGCTATGTGCCCACTGAATCATAAAGGGTTTCTTCTGCCATATGATATCTCGTGTGATGGATATAGCATGAGGGGGAAGTAGTGAAGCATAATCTCCAAGCCACTCTACTTGAGTTATCTTGTTTTCAATTCTCTCTGCACTCGAAGCTCGAGGATTAAGAAGTATCCACTTATTATCAGAACAGATCTTTTCAATATGTGATGTAGTTTTGAATACAACTATAGATCCATTAAGTTTGTTTACGATATCTATCGTTTGTTCATGAGAAAGGAGTTCATGGGTATCAAGTGTCTCAGGAGATGATATGAGAAATATAGATTGAGGATATTTTTCCTTAAGTTCTTGTGCATAAGGGTGATTATTCGTAATTATGAAGAAATCAGGAATACCAAGGCCCGCAGCTCCTCGTTCTATATCTCGAGTTACATATATTATTGCCATACGAATAGTTTAGTATATTATAGCTATATGTCTACTTTTTATGTGGTTGCCACACCTATAGGGAATTTAGAGGATATTACCTTTCGAGCTATTCGTATTTTAAAAGAGGTTGATATCATCCTCTGTGAGGATACTCGTATGACTAAGCGTATTCTCGAACACTATTCAATTAACACTCCTGTATTGAGCTACCATACTCACAGTGGTGAACAGAAAGTCGAAACAATATTTTCTGCAATTGAAGAAGGAAAGAATATTGCTCTTGTTACCGATGCAGGAACTCCTGGTATATCTGATCCTGGCTCTTTTCTCATTGCACAACTCAGAGAAAGATTTGCAGATCTCCTTTCTACTGGTCATTTACGTATTGAGGCAATACCAGGTCCTTCAGCTCTCACTACAGCTCTTTCCATTGCTGGGGTACCTGTACATGATTTTGTTTTTCTTGGCTTTATGCCACACAAGAAGGGGAGAGAAACTTTATTTAAAGAAATTCAAGAATCAGAAAGGACTGTGGTTTTCTATGAATCAACTCATCGCATCTTAAAGACCCTTGAATCACTTTCGGGTAATGGAAAGAAGATTACGATAGCACGGGAATTAACTAAGGTATTTGAAGAGATATTACAGGGTAGTGCAGAAGAACTTCTCACCATACTTACTACCACACCAGAGAAACAGCGTGGAGAATTTGTTGTCATTGTTTCGGGATAAAGAAAAGCCTCTTCTCGTGTGTAAGACGGAAGAGGTGTGTTATCCACTCTTTTTTCCGTATCGATCCATGAGAGAAAGATAATTAACCCGGTCTTTTCCTTGTAAGGAAAGAGTTATCTTTCTTCCTAGTGAGCGTACAATGAGTTCTTCTGCGAGAGAGATTAGTTTTGGATATTGACATATGACCTTTGTGTCATCTATCCGTGTGTTTTCTACTGGTAACCATATCCATTTTTCTGGTTTTCGTGCGGGTACTATTTCGATGAGAGTTTTGATGTATATGGTAAGTGTTTTTCCAGAGAATTCAATCCCATTTACCTCACCAATACGGTATCCTCCACTCTCTTCAATGGTGATGATCGGATGGCTTCGCATGAATATTTCAATATCATGCGGAGTTAAGTCTCTTTCTTTCATGATTTCCTTATCTATGAGCGTAATTACTCTAGCATAATCGTAGCATATCGAGGTATAATTATCATCACTTAACTTTTTAATTTATAACCAATGTCAAAGCGTCAATGGATATGTCTCATCGGAGTGTGGATCATCATATTTCTGTTTCTCGGAATGCCCGCTACGTTGGACAAGATATGTGCTGTAATTACAGGTATCATACTGATTGCAATTGGATACAATATGCCAGAGGAAAGGCGAGAGAATTCTCAGAAGAACTCTTCATTTGTTGAAACTCCTCGTCATGATCAAGTTATGCCTCAATAAATAGTATGAAGGCAGTATATTATGTACTCATGTGTGTGGGGATATCTGGAGTACTCTTTGTTACTGCCTCATTTATATTTTCTCCTTTTGAAAAAAATATATACTCTGCTTCTCAAGAAGCACGAGTAACTGTTCAGGTACCTCCACCTTTTGTGGTTACTCACATTGCAACCCCAAAGTCTGTTAAAGCTATCTACATGTCGAGTTGGGTCGCTGGTAATGAACAACTCCGTTCAAATCTTTTGTCTCTGATAGATAAAACTGAATTGAATGCTGTTGTGATTGATATAAAAGACTATACCGGAAGAATTGCTTTCAATGTCTCAGATCCTGAGTTACAGAAAATGGGCTCGGTAGAGAATCGCATTCCTGATATTAAGGAATTCATTGGTCGTCTTCATGATAGAGGAGTGTATGTCATTGGAAGAATATCATCATTCCAAGATTCATTTCTTGTACATTCACATCCAGAATATGCTGTTAAGAACAAGGCTGGTGCGGTGTGGAAGGATTACAAGGGGGTAAGTTGGCTTGATGCTGGATCTCAGGATGTTTGGAAGTATCTTGCGCGTATTGGTGATGAATCATACTCAGTTGGATTTGATGAACTTAATTTTGACTATATACGTTTTCCTTCTGATGGAAATATGATCGATATTGCATATCCGTATAGCGAGGGAAAGAGCAAGAGGGAGGTGATGAAGAGTTTCTTCGCATATGTTGATACATACTTTAGACCAAAAGGTGTTCCCATATCAGCTGATCTTTTTGGCATGACAACATCTAATTCAGATGATCTTGGAATCGGACAGATTTTTGAACATGCTCTCATGCATTTTGATTATGTTGCCCCTATGATCTACCCTTCGCACTACCCAGCAAATTTCAATGGTTGGAAAAGTCCTGCATCAATGCCCTATGAAGTTATCTACTATGCTCTTGAGAAAGGAATACAAAAAGCTCGTACTGCAAGCACAACACCTGCTAAGATTCGTCCTTGGTTACAGGATTTTAGTATTGGAAGTGTCACCTATACTTCTGATATGGTCCGTCTACAAAAGCAGGCAACATATGATTCAGGTCTTTCGGGTTGGATGATGTGGAATGCATCAAATCGATATACAAATTCTGCGTACGATCTCAGTACTTCAAGTAATCCACAGAATCCTTGATTTTTTTGTAATTAGTAGTATGATATATATCCGGATGTATGACTTCTCGGATGGGAAGTCTACCAAGTCTTTCGTGGGAAAGACTTGCATCTAAGTTAAAAACTCGCGGTGGTAGAAAGGCTGGTTATGGCTAGAAAAGACGATAGTGGTAAGGCGCTTGACAGAAAACTCAAGAAGTTTGAACGGCAAGCTAAGAGGCTTATCAAGAGTGGAACTACCGTTGGGGCAGGTTCAGTACGGGTCGATATTCCTGGAGTTGGTGTCCAAGTCATGAACCTCATGAACGCGATTCCTGAAATTGTGCTTCACCTCATGGAGATTCAGGATAATCCCTCATCTCCTCCACCTGGTACGGCTTAAGATTCTAAACCGTTTCAGTATGTCCCCAGACGCTTCGGCGGCTGGGGAATTCTCTTTATATATCCCTAACATATATGTGCTAAAATATATGTAAATATATGAACGAAGATAGAATAACGTACTTTGCTCAAACTGATTCTCGTAATAAGAAAGTTAACTTTGGTATTAAGGCAAAGGATAGAACTAAGCATGTATATGTCATAGGAAAGACAGGAATGGGAAAGTCTACTCTCCTTGAGAATATGGCTGTGCAAGATATAAAAAATGGAGAGGGAATGGCATTCATCGATCCCCACGGAAAGACAGCAGATCTTCTTCTTGAATATGTTCCTCAAGAAAGAATGAAGGATGTGGTATATTTTGCACCTTTCGATACCGACTATCCAATTTCTTTTAATGTACTTGAAAGTGTTGATCCCGACAAACGACATCTTGTGGTGTCAGGACTTATGAGTACATTCAAGAAGATTTGGCAAGATGCATGGTCAGCCCGTATGGAATATATTCTCACCAACACTTTGCTTGCACTTCTCGAATATCCCGACGCCACTCTTCTTGGTGTTAATAGAATGCTGTCGGACAAAGATTTTAGAAAACAAGTAATTCCACACATTACTGATTCTTCAGTTAAGGCATTCTGGACACAGGAATTTGCTAACTATACTGAACGTATGGCTGCGGAAGCTGTGCCAGCAATTCAGAACAAGATCGGACAATTTACTGCAAATGCTCTCATACGAAATATGATCGGCCAGCCCAAATCATCCTTCGATATACGAAAGATGATGGATGAAGGAAAGATATTCATCATCAACCTCTCAAAGGGTCGTATTGGTGAATCAAATGCAAATCTTCTTGGAGGTATGCTCATTACTAAGATATATCTTGCAGCTCTATCTCGAGCAGATGTTCCTGATCGTATCCTCAAAACCCTCCCCAATTTCTATCTCTTCGTAGACGAGTTTCAATCTTTTGCGAATGAGTCTTTTGCCGATATTCTTTCAGAGGCTCGAAAATACAAACTCAATCTAACTATTGCACATCAGTATATAGAACAAATGGAGGAGGAGGTAAGGGCTGCGGTTTTTGGTAACGTCGGTACCATGATCATTTTTCGGGTTGGTGCATATGATGCAGAAATTCTTGAGAAAGAATTTACTCCTCAATTTACCGCAGAAGATATTGTAAACCTTGGAATGTATCAAATATATCTCAAACTTATGATTGACGGGGTAAGTTCACAACCTTTCTCTGCAACAACATTGGGTCCAATTGCTAAACCAGAACTTTCAAATGCCCCTCGAGTTATCGAAATGTCACGTTCTCAATTTGCATCTCATCGTAAAGAGGTTGAGGCACGTATCGATGAATGGCTCGCTCCAATTGTTGTTCAGAAAAATCAAACAGGGAACAAGACAGTTCCACAGCAGAAACCACATCATCCTCAAGAACACCATACACCTGTTCCTCCTAAACATGTTGAACATAGTATGCCAAAGCCACCAGAGAAAAATGTGGAGGAGAAGCCTCAACCAAAACCAGTTATTGAACAACCGTTCAAAAAAGCTTTTGAGGAAATGAAAACCACACCTCCTGTTATCAAACCCCCTCTTACATCAGTTCCACTTTCTACGCTTGCTTCATCTCAAAGCAAAAAAATCCAAACTCCTGAAAAAATGAATGGATTGAAAGATGCATTAAGTTCGATTTTGGCATCTCATCATGTTCAGACAAAGAAAGTAGAGACTCCTCATGCTAAGCCTCATCAGGAATCTACTCCTGTTGTTCATAATCAAGCTCAAAAGAAAGAAGTTCCAGAGGATGTACTTCGGGACGTTCTTAAGGTAGAGTAGGGGTATGGAAAAGGTGGGATCTCGAAAAATACTCATATTTTCACTCGTATATTACCCCCGATTTGTTGCTGGGGCAGAAATTGCTATAAAAGAAATTACCGATCGTATTGATCGGTCTGATATCGAGTTCTCTATGGTGACTCTCCGTCTCGATTCGAGACTTCCACGATATGAGAAGGTTGGGAATATTCATGTATATAGAGTTGGATGGACTAAGGTATTTGAATCTAAGATTCCGTGGTATATCAATCTCAACAAATATGCATTCCTTGTGACTGGACTGATAAAGGCTCTTTCTCTTCACAAGAAACAGAGATTTGATGGTATATGGTCAATGATGGCATCATATAATTCTTTCACTGCACTCTTTTTTAAGATGTGTAATCCTACAATTCCTTTCCTCCTCACTCTTCAAGAGGGTGATCCCATTCCATATATCAAGAGAAGGGCATTACCCCTCTATCCACTTTTCAAGATGATCTTCACTCGTGCTGATCATATACAGACCATATCTGAATATCTCAAAGAATTTGCACAAAGCATGAAAGCAACATGTCCCATATCAGTTGTTCCTAATGCTGTTGATTGGAATCTTTTTTCCACACGTCTTCCTGAAGAGAAATTACAGTCTCTCAAAGATTCTTTAGGTAAAAAATCTCATGATATTTTTGTTGTAACCACATCTCGTCTTGTAGAGAAAAATGCTGTAAATGATGTCATTGAAGCTCTAACATACCTTCCATCGAATATTAAATTCATCATATTAGGTCAGGGTGAACAAGAAGTATATCTCAAGCAATGCGTTCAAGATCTTAAACTTGGGGAAAGAGTACATTTCCTTGGTTACATTGCTCATAAAGATATGCCACAATATTTACACATCTCTGATATTTTTATACGCCCCTCTCTATCTGAAGGTTTCGGTAGTTCTTTTGTTGAGGCTATGGCTGCTGGATTACCCGTCATCGCTACTCCTGTTGGAGGAATTGTTGATTTCATAAAAGATGGTGAAACTGGTCTTTTCTGTGAGCCAAAAAACCCACGAAGTATTGCACAGAAGATAGAGAAACTTGTACGTGACCCTGAGTCACGAGAATACATCGTACGTATGTCTCGTACAATGGTTCAAGAAAAGTATGAATGGGGTATAATATCAGAACGAATGAGAGCAATCTTGTCCGATCTACACTAATACTATGAAAATACTTATCTCAACAGGTATATATCCACCCGATATTGGAGGTCCTGCTCAATATGCTCGTAATCTCTATGAGACGTGGAAAAAACAAGGTCATGAAGTTAAGGTTGCTGCATATCGATGGGAGAGAGCCTTCCCACCACTCATACGTCATATACTTTTCTTCCTTAAGATTTTTAGAAAAGGCTGGAATGCAGATATGATCCTTGTCCTCGATACATGGAGTGCGGCAGTTCCAACTATGTATGCATGTAAGATTATGAGGAAGAAATATGTCATTCGAACAGGTGGAGATTTTCTTTGGGAAACATATACCGAAAGAACGGGAGATCTTGTCCTTTTTAGGAATTTCTATAGAGACTCACTTTCAAAACTCTCACGAAAAGAAAAGTTGGTGTATAGATTGGGTGGAGATGCCTTAAGAAATGCTCATCGAGTTATTTACAGTACTTCATGGCAGAAACATATTTTTGAAAAGGCATATAATTTGAATTCAAAGCTTTCAGTTATTGTCGAAAATTTCTGTGGAGAAAGAGAGGAATCTCTAGAACCAGAAAATCGTACCTATGTTGCTGGTACTAGAGAATTGAAATGGAAAAACATTGATGCACTTAAAAGTGCTTTCAAAAAAGCGCAAGAAGAGGTTCTTCAGCATGGATTTGATTCCATTGATTTTGATACCACAAAAGCGTTGTATGAAAACTTCCAAGAGCGCATGAGACGATCGTATGCAATCATACTCACCTCACTAGGTGATATTAGTCCCAATATGATTTTTGATGCAATTCGTGTTGGAACTCCATTTATTCTGACACAAGAAACAGGTATTGCTGAACGTGTTAAGGATTGTGCTATCTTCGTTGACCCAACTCGTGAGGAAGATATTATTGAAAAGATTGTGTGGATGTCAGATCCAGAAAATCGTCGTGCTCAAGCTCGAAAGATAAAGAACTTTACTTGGATTCATACATGGGAAGATATTGGAAGGGAAATTATTTCTATTTATGAAAAACGAGATTAATTACTCAACTGAATACAAAGATTATTCAACTCATAGTGCGATAATGATTTCAACTGATCGAAAAATATTCGATGAAAAAAGTGCTGTACATGCGCGGATGATTGAACAATCTAAGCTCTATAAAAGGTTATATATAGTTATATTTTCCACGGAACAACTTTCTCCATTAGAAATTGGTGAAAATTTGATCATATATAGTACAGGTTCATATTCTCGATTGTTCTATGTTTTTGATGCATATAGACATGTTCGAAATATACTCAATACATATCCTCAAGAGCACTTTCTACTATCTTGCCAGGATCCTTTTGAAACTGGTTTAGTGGGGGCCTACAGTGCTTCTCACTACAAGAATGTTGAATTGCTACTACAGATACATACCGATCTCTATAGCCCATACTTCACCCGTCGTTCTCTCCTCAATTCCATACGATTATACATTTCAGATCTCACACTACCACATGCTGATGTTATCCGTGTCGTATCCAAGAAGATTGCTGATTCTCTCGTTTTGCGTGGTTATGAACAACATAAAATCATTCTTAAACCAATTCATGTACCAGTTCGTCCGACTACAATATCTTCGTCGAATCTCGATCTTAGGAAAAAATTTCCTAAATTTAAAAAGATAGTGCTCATTATGTCTCGATTGGAATCTGAAAAGGGGATTGATGTAGCCCTACGTGCTTTTTCTCTTGTTTCTCAGAAAATTGATGGGTTGGGACTTGTTATCGTTGGCACAGGAAGGAAGATGAACTCCCTTAAATCTTTAGCACGTAAGCTTGAGATCTCTCATAAGGTTGCATTTGAGGGTTGGCAGAATGATACAGGGGTTTACTACCAATCATCTGATGTACTCCTCGTTACTTCGTGGTATGAGGGTTACGGTATGGTTTTTAAAGAAGCTTCCTCGTATAATCTTCCTATTGTATCAACTGATGTAGGTATTGCTCGTGATGTCGGGGCGCGTATTGTTCGTCATGATGTATCAAGTATTGCTCGAGGATTACTTGCAACACTCTCTTAGTATGAAATTACTCATCTTTACACAAAAAGTTGATATGAATGACCCCGTCCTTGGGTTCTTTCATCGATGGATTGAAGAGTTTTCAAAAAGCGTTGAGAGTATTGTAGTCATTTGTCTATCTGAAGGAAAACATTCCTTACCTCATAATGTTAAGATTCTTTCTCTAGGGAAAGAGAGTGGAATTTCTAAGCTTGGTTACCTTAAGAATTTCTATACATACATATACAAATATCGTAATGATTATGACAAGGTGTTTGTACATATGAATCAGGAGTATGTCCTCCTTGGGGGCTTAATCTGGAAAATGTTACAGAAGAATGTATACATGTGGCGCAATCATCATTCAGGATCAGTGCTAACCGATATTGCTGCATACTTATGTGCTAAAGTTTTTTGTACATCTCACTATTCATATACAGCTAAGTACAAAAAAACTGTTGTAATGCCTGTAGGGATTGATATTGAGCTATTTAAAAAAGATTTAGGAGTTGAAAGAAAAAGAAATTCGATTCTTTCTCTCGGTCGTTTTTCCATATCAAAGAGACCCGATGTTCTTATCGATGCTTATGCTTCTTTGATAACAAAAAAAACAGAAGCGTCCCTCTCATTCTATGGGAATCCAGATGAATCTCAGGTTGAATTTTACAAAAAGGAGAGGGATAGGGCGGATAAAATTTCAGGCCTATGTTTTTATGATGGAGTTTCTCATGATATGACGCCACAGATATATCAATCACATGAGATTTTTGTAAATATGTCATCGAATGGTATGTATGACAAAACTATTTTTGAAGCGATGGTGTCGGGCTGTTTAGTTGTTGTTTCTAATGAAAATCTTAGAGGAAAAATTCCTGATATTTGTATAGTAAAACAATCTGATGTACATGATTTAGAAGAGAAGTTAAGTAGTATAATTTCTTTAAGACAAGATGATAAAATGCTCCTAATATCTAAGCTTAGAGAATATGCAGATAAACACGGAATTGTGGAGTTATCATCGAAATTAATTTCAGAAATATCATGAAAAAATCCCCAATATTAGTTTTCATACTTAATTGTGACTGGAGAGATCGTTTTCAGCAATCCTTTCATGAGTTCAGGGATAAGCTTGAACGTGATCAGCTTAATTCAGAAATTAATTCATTCTTCGTATTTTCATGGGCTCGAATTTCATATGTAAAGATAGATAATAAATTTTCTTCCATACACAGGAAAACTATATTAGATAAATTAAGACCCCTCCTTGATATTTGGACAATTCCTCTTGTTCTGTACTCTGCATGGAAATATAAGTTAAGACCACAGGTTTGGTTATGTTATGATTTTGGCTTTGTCCCAGCATTATGGATTTCAAGTCTTGTTTTTGGTGGTAAGGTTGTAATGTGTCTCAATAATCAACCGCGTATATATTCCATGACTCGTTCTTTTGGTTATATTAAATATATGTATTCATGGTTTGTTGAGAAAGCTTTCTGCCGATTGGTTGAACATTTTCTTACGATTAATAAAACCATGAAATCTTATATAGAGAATTTAGGTATTACATCTAATAAAATATCTATTTTTTCGATGAATACAATAAATCGTGATATGAAGTATATAGATAAGATGAAGTCAGGTTTAATGAGAGAAAAGTATAAGGTTCCAGAAAATCATAAAATCATCATCACTGTTGCCCGTCTCGAGGCTGAAAAAAATTATCCTCTGCTTCTCAATCTTTTTTCAACATTAAGACCCGAATATACTCTATTTATCTTGGGTAGAGGTAGTCTTCTTGAAAGTTTACAGCAACAAGTATTAAACCTTGGTATTCAAGATAGGGTACATTTTATGGGTTTTGTTCATCGAGATGAAATATGGAATTATTACGCTGATTCAGATGTTTTTGTTCTTCTTTCAAAAGCTGAAGCTCTTGGGGTTGTTTTCTGGGAGGCGATGTATTCAAATATCCCCATAATAGGTAGTAATGTGTCGGGTATTTCAGAAAGTCTTGGATTGAATGGGGAGAGAGGACTCTTGTGGGATTTGGAAACATCAAAGGCTGGAGATTTCCAAAAACTCATTGATTTTTGTGTGCATTCATCTTCTAAAAAAGATATAATGTTACGAAATGCAAGGAAATATATTGATGAACAGATTCGGAATGATATTACTATTAACGATATAATATGATGAATAATCAAACTTCTACAAGTCTTGGAGATATATACAAAAATCATCATAAAGAAAGAAGGGGTGACTTCTTCATCCTTCAAGGTGGAATTCGGGGTGATTTTCTTAAGAGTAAAATTGGAACAGGTAAGAAGGTTTTAGATATCGGTTGTAGAGATGGTGCCCTAACTAGTCTTTATTATAAAGGGAATGAGGTTACGGGAGTTGATATAGATCTAGATGCTCTTGCTCGTGCTCGAGAAAAATTTGGTATTACAACCACATCATTTGATCTTAATGGGGAATGGCCATTACCTAAAGAATCATATGATGTTGTAGTCGCAGCTGAGGTCTTAGAACACTTATATTATCCAGATAGGGTACTTATAAAAATATCAAACACTCTCAAATCAGGAGGTATATTACTTGGCTCTATACCAAATGCTTTTAGCCTCAAGAATAGAATTAGATTTCTTTTTGGACGAAAGCGCCACACTCCTCTTGCTGATCCAACACACATAAATCATTTTTCAAGGCGAGAATTTGAAAAACTTCTTTCAGATAAATTTGTTAATATTAAAATTTATCCTTTGGGTAAATTTTCTTTTCTCGATAGATTTTTCCCAGGTTTATTTTCTTTCATGATGTTATTCGAGGCTCAAAAGAAATAAAAAAATGAAAGTTTGTTTTCTATTTAATAAACCATTAGGCAAGAAGCTCTCAAGTTCTCAAGAGGGAGTAGAACATGATAGCTGGCTCTATGGCTTGTTACGGATTAGAAAATTCGGAATTGAGAGTGATGTTCTAGAATTAGAGAAATACGTGCCCAAAGGTATTTCAAGTTTTTTAAGAAAATACTTTTTCACCATGCATTATGCGCATCTACCGCTTTTTCCTCTTTTCTTTAGATATGATGCTGTATTTACCTCTACAGCATATAGTTGTCTTTTCCTGAAAGCTCTCTTTAGAATAAAGAGATTTAAATGGATCGTGTTGGATTTTAATATTTTAGGTACAATTCAAGATCGAACTACATTGAAACAGAAAATATTTTTCTGGGCATTACAGAATGGTGCTGATGGAATTATTGCTATATCACAAGCAGAGTCTGAAAATCTTAAAAAAGTTTTTCCTCATTTGAGAAATTCCATACTATTTCTTCATGAGGCAACAGATCTCGGTTTCTTTAAGAAAACCAATGACAAGGAAGGTGATTTCATACTATCAGTCGGAAATTATGGTCGTGATTTTAATACACTTGTTGATGCTACTAAAAATCTAGGATATAAGGTGGTGGTTGCAACTAAGTTGGCAGTGCCGAATTCTCCACATGTTGAAGTTGTTCAATTAAATCATCAAGAAATGCTAAAGATGTATTCTCAAGCATCGATTGTTGTGATTAGTCTAAAGACTGATGAGAAGTATTTTGATTCGGTTGGAACTCTTGCGCTCGGTGAATCATTTGCTATGGGCAAGGCAACAATTGTCACTCATACAAAGAGCATGGAATCATATGTCGTCGATGGTGTGAATGGAGTCTTTGTCCCCCAGGGTGATTCTCGTGCTTTGTCAGATGCAATCTCTATGCTTATGCAAGATCATGCAAAGAGAGAATTCATAGGTGCCCGAGCACAAGAATTTGCTGTTAAAAACCTTGATGGAGATATGTTTGCTATGAACCTAGCTAAGTATATCAAGACTGTGGTATAGTAGCCTTGCTATGAAGGTATCCATCGTATTGCCTATATATAACGAGGAGAAAAATATACCTATTCTCTACAAGGAAATTATTGAAACTTGTAGAAATTCTAACTATGATTACGAGATTATTGCTGTTAATGACTTATCAACAGATTCAAGTCTTAAGATACTCAGTGATCTTGCTCATAAGAACTCCCAATTGAAAGTTGTGTCTTTTAAATTTAATGTAGGTCAAACAGCGGCTATGTCTGCGGGTATACATTATGCTAGCGGAGATATTATTATCCCTATGGATTCTGATTTACAAAATGACCCTCGAGATATACCTAAATTTATAGACAAGATACATGAAGGATATGATGTTGTTTCTGGTTGGAGAAAAGATCGAAAGGATTTCACATTGAGTAGAAAAATACCTTCCAAGATCGCTAATATTATCATTGGCTACATTACTGGCGTAAAAATTCATGATTATGGATGCTCAATGAAGGCGTATAGAAGGGATCTTATTCAGGATATAAAGTTATATGGTGAGATGCATCGTTTTATACCTGCATATGCTCGATGGCAGGGAGGAAGGGTTACGGAGATTGTTACACATCATCGCCCTCGTATCCATGGAAAGACAAATTACGGTATCTCCCGTACTTTTAAAGTATTACTTGATCTTGTGGTTGTGAAATTCTTGTCTCGATATTTAAACAAACCAATACATTTTTTTGGTGGGGTAGGTTTTATATCTCTTGCAATTGGAATTGTAGCAGGACTCTCTTCAATTTTCCTAAAGATATTTTATGTAAAATCATTTGTATCAACCCCTCTTCCTGTATTTTCTGCATTGTTTGTAATTGTTGGTGTTCAGCTTGTAGCTATGGGTATAATTGCTGAGATGCTTATGCGTGTATACTATGAATCACAAGATGCTACTCCTTATAAGATTCGTGAGACTATAAATATATAATTTATGTGTGGAATTGCTGGATATTGGGGACAGGGTAAAAAAGAGATTCTTGATAAGATGGTTGATTCCATATCATACCGAGGTCCAAATGATCGGGGAATATTTATCCATGATAATGTGGGCTTAGGACATCGTCGACTATCGATACTTGATTTGTCTCCTCTCGGTCATCAGCCTATGAAGAATGAGGCTGAGGATATTTGTATAGTGTTTAATGGTGAGATATATAATCATCAGGCTTTAAAATCTCAATTAAAAGAAAAACATCATTTTATTGGACATTCTGATACAGAGGTAATCATTCATCTTTACGAAGAAGTTGGAGAGAGGGTTTTTGAGATGTTGCAGGGCATGTTTGCACTTGCTATTCATGATATGCGAAAAGGTAAGATGTATATAGCTCGAGATCGCATGGGTAAGAAACCTCTTTTTTGGGGTATTCATAACTCAACATTTATTTTTGGATCTGAACTTAAGGTTTTGATGGAGCACCCATCCTTTATTAAAGAGATTGACCCTGAATCTCTCAATCTATATTTCACCTATGAGTATATCCCTACTCCCCATTCAATTTTTAAGAATACATACAAACTTGAACCAGCAACATATATTGAGTGGAATGGTAAAAGTGTAAAGAAAAATGTATTTTGGAAACCAACATTTCTTCCGAAGACGTCTTCATTTTCAGATTCTCTCGATCAGCTTGATGGGGAACTTGAATCTGCGGTAAGTACTCGAATGATTGCCGATGTACCCATAGGTATATTTCTCTCAGGGGGTATTGATAGTAGTGCTATAGCATATTATGCTCAGAAGGTTTCGAAAACAAAAGTAAAGACATTCTCTATTGGTTTTAAAGAAGCGAGCTTCGATGAGTCTAAATATGCACGATGTGTTGCACAACATCTCGGAACAGATCATTATGAGAAGATTTTAAGTGCTCAAGATGGATTAGAGCTCATACCTAAGATATATTCAATCCTCGATGAACCCATGGCAGATCCATCTCTTGTTCCTACATATCTTCTCTCACAATTTACTAAAGAAAAAGTTACTGTTGCGCTTGGGGGAGATGGTGGAGACGAACTCTTTTGTGGATATGATACCTTTACTGCCCACAGGCTTTCTTCGGTATATAGTCTCATACCCAAGATTATTCGAATACATATAATTGAACCCCTACTCTTACGCTTACCTGTTTCTCTTGCAAATATGAGTTTTGATTTTAAGGTTAAGAAATTTATCCAGGGATTTAATGGTAATCCTTCACATAGAAATGCACGCTGGTTGGGAGCTTTTAGTCATTCTTATCGTATGAGTCTTTTCAAAAAGAAATATGTTGATATGAATGAATATAAGGATGTTGATATTAATCATGCACAATCAGACTCAAATAATTTCTACGATATGCTTAGTTTAGAATATCAAAGAATGTACATGATGGATCAGATTTTAGTTAAGGTTGATCGAGCAAGTATGTTTAATTCTCTTGAGGTAAGAGCTCCATTTCTTGATACTCGTGTTGTTGATCTTGCTAATCATATGCCAACCTCTTTCAAGTTCAGAGGATTTAAAAAGAAATATATACTTAAAAAACTCATGGAGGGTAAGTTGCCTCATGAGGTGATATATAGGAAGAAGAAAGGTTTTGGCTTACCTATATCTGAGTGGATATGTGGTGATTTAAAACCCATGGTTCTCGATTGTCTTGGTAGGGAGTCCCTCGAGAAAATTGGTATATTTAATGTTGATTATGTTCAAAAGATATTGAATGAACATTTTGAGAAGAGGAGAGATAACCGAAAATATATTTGGACTCTTCTTGTATTTGTACTTTGGTGGAAAAAATGGGTACAATAGAGATCTATGAAAAAAACTACAGCTCCCGATATAAAGACAGCAGATGCATTTGCAAATTCATGGAACAATCTCCCAGAGGGTTCCGTGTATACTTATGAGCAGTTTGAAGATTGGTTTTCTCCATTAACTCAAGGGGATATACAGGGGAAGAATGTGCTCGAACTTGGGTGTGGTAACGGAAGCCTCATGACTCATGTTTTGGCATGGAACCCTTCGTATCTTGAGGGTGTTGATCTCGGTGACTCCGTAACTTCAGCTGAGAAAAATCTATCAAGGAATTCATCTCAAAACTGGAAAATTATAAAATCTGATTTAACTGAGTATACTAGTGAGGGTTTCGATGTTGTCTATTGTATTGGAGTGATACATCACCTCAAGGATCCTTTAAAGGGTTTGCGCTCGGTACTACGAAATACTAAGAAGGGAGGCAGATTCCATGTTTGGGTTTATGCCCGTGAGGGTAATGGTGTGATTGTATATATCGTGGACCCAATTAGAAAGATAGTGTCACATTTTCCTTGGTGGTTTACAAAGTATTTTGTCGCAACACCTCTTGTCATCCCATATTTTATATATGCGAAATGTATTTCAATTCTTAAAAATGTTTCGTATGTTAAAAAATTACCCCTTTATGAATATAGTTTATGGATTGCACGAAGAAACTTTTCTTTCTTTAGACATGTTGCCTTTGATCAATTGGTCACACCTCAGACCCAATATATATCAAAGGAGATGATCGAGGGATGGATTAAAAGCTTCGAAGAAATTGATGGGGGTTCTGTGTATATACAGATGAGAAATGGAAATTCTTGGAAATTTGGGGGAATCAAAAAATGAATCTAATTATATTAAATTATGAATTTCCACCTCTTGGTGGAGGCGCTGGTAATGCAACAAGGAATATAGCGCGTGAATTAGCTCAACGTGGTCATGTTGTAACTGTTATAACAACAGGATTTGAGAACTATCCAAAATTTGAAAATGTTGAAGGGTATGATGTAGTTCGACTTAATGCAAGGAGAGAAAGGCTTGATCGTTCTAATACATTTGAAATGATGTCTTATGTTGTTCATGCTATGTGGTATTTATATAAGACATTAAAAAATAATAGGCCAGATCATATTCTAACTTTTTTTGCATTACCAACAGGTATTGTGTCTTGGTTTGTAAAAATCTTCTATAACATACCATACTCTCTGTCATTAAGAGGCGGAGATGTGCCTGGTTTTTTGCCAAAGAATTTGCGTAATCTGCATCGCATTACAATGCCACTAACTTATATCGTATGGAAAGGTGCACACAGTATTGTTGCAAATAGTCGAGGTCTACAGAGTCTTGCAATGAGAACGGCTTCAAAGATTGGTAAAGATGTTCTCTATATCCCAAATGGTGTTGATACCTCAGTTTTTAAACCAGGTAATAATGTAGATAAAAATCTGAATCTACTTTTTGTCGGGAGACTTACAGAGCAGAAAGGTGTGATCCATATCCTCAATGCCTTATATGCTCTTAAGAATGATGCCTCTATAATTCAACATATTAGATGTACTATTGTTGGTGATGGTCCCCTCAGAAACATGTTGGAAGAAAAATCTCTAGAGTTGGGTGTCACCCAGTATGTTTCCTTTCTAGGCTGGATTGACAGGGAAAGATTGCCTGAAATATATGCAGGGGCTGATGTATTACTCATGCCTTCTTCAGAAGAGGGTATGCCGAATGTAATACTCGAGGCTTTATCGTCAGGTTTATCCATTATTGCAACTAATGTTGCTGGTAATGAAGAGTTGGTTTTTAATGAGAAAAATGGTTTTTTACTTAATGATGTTTCAAAAATACCATATTTCTTAACCCACTTATTCCATGATAGAATGGCTCTTGAAAAACAAAAAAAATATTCACGTAATATTGCTTTAGAAATGGGATGGGGTGCTGTTGCTGAATCTTATCAAAAAATACTCACATATAATGAATAAGCCAGATAATAAGAAAATCTACGATACTACTTGGGTTGATTGGGTTGATATGAAAAAATATGGACCTGCTAGTCGTTGGCTCCGTAGTCTTATATTGCGCCATATTTCATATATACTCAGACAGAAAAAGAGTGTAGATTCAATACTCGATGTGGGCTGTGGGGAGGGAACAATAACCAATATGATCGCAGAAAATCTTCCTCATGCACACGTGACAGGTATAGATTTCTCCAAGACGGGTATAGATTGTGCATCCCGAGCATACATTAGAGACAATCTATCCTTTGTTCATGACAATACATCTGATCATCTCAATCTAAAATATGATCTCATAACTGCATATGAGGTGTTGGAGCATGTCGAGGATTGGGAGTCTCTTCTGGGGCGTATGGCTCAGTCGTCAAAAAAATACTTAATGTTATCTTTTCCAACAGGCCGCATGAGACCGTTTGAGGTCATTGTGGGACATTATAGGAATTTTAAACCAGGGCAAGTTGAGGAGTTTCTTGCTAAGCATAATTTTGTGCCAGCTCGTATATATTATGCTGGTTTTCCTTTCTATAATCCGCTATATCGAGAGCTTTGTAATATTACCAATTCTGCAGGTAATTCTTTTACCACAGGTAAATATACATGGAAACAAAAGACTATAGGTTGGATTTTGTATTTTTTCTTTAATTTTCTTTCCACACGTACTCGCTGGGGTGATCAGTTCTGTGGACTTTTTGTGAGGGTTGGATAAATAGCTTTAGCTTATGATATCAATTCCTGAAAAAATAAAAAAAAATATCCTCGATACATACGCATTATATTATGAGGGATTAAGTAAGGTGCCTCGTGATAAAATTGCCGAAGATGTACTTTCTCAAAAGAAGATCTATGAACAAGTTGATGTATTTGAAAAAACATTCGGGGAAAAAATCGCGGACAAAAAAGTTCTTGAGATAGGGTCTGGCTTCGGTATTTTTGTTGCTATTCTCGCAAAAGATTTTAAAGCTGATGTATATGGAGTTGAACCTAATAGTGAGGGTTTTTATGGTTCCTTTGAAATATCAAAAGATATTTTGGCTACCAATGATATTAATCAAGATAGGATTATACATGGATGGGGAGAGAATCTCCCTTTTGATAATAACTCTTTTGACGTGGTGTATTCAACTAACGTACTTGAACACGTGCAGGATCCTCAGAAAGTTATATCTGAGGCGATCAGGGTTTGTAGAGAGGGTGGGTCTATCCAGATTATAATTCCTAATTACGGCTCATTTTTCGATGGTCATTATGCGTGTTTCTATCTTCCATATCAACCAAAGTGGTTATGGAAACTCTGGCTAAAGTTTGTTTTGAGAAGGGATGCTTCCTATGTTGATACACTAAGAACTGAAATAAATTACTTTAGTATGAAGAAGATAATCTCTCCATTTGTAGAAAAGGGGATTGTTGAAGTTGTTGATTATGGGGAGGGGGTTTTTAAAGAACGCATGTTAACTACAAACTTCACTGCATGGGCAGGTCTCGGTAAGGTTTCTAAGATACTTTCTATTTTACATAAACTAAAAATTGTTTATATAACGACACATATTCTATCGTTACTTAAATTCCATTCCCCACTGATAATATCTCTACGTAAAAAATGAAAAAAGATACACTAGTATTTTCTTTGAAGTTGTTGGTGTCTATAAGTATCTTATATCTCTTATTGAGAAATATTTCACTCGATGCTTTTATTGTCCTTGTTTCAAGATATTCATTGGGTGACATTATAACTGTGGTATTTCTCACTTTCTTTGCACTATGTATAAATGCATATCGATGGTATATTCTCATACCCCTCATTAAATTCTCAACCATTCTACGCTTCACCTTTGTTGGTCAATTATATTCCTTCATACTTCCTGGACAGGTTACAGGAGAGTTTGCAAAGGCATTCAGGATAAATTCAGAAAGATTGTTTGATTCCCAAAAAGTTTCAGTTTCAATATTTGTCGACAAAGTAATGGCTATAATCGGATTACTTTTTGTGACCACAGTTGGATTGTTTCTTACCCACTATCCTGATCTTGAATATGTAAAAATAATTTTTCTAGGTACCTTGTTGGCATGTTTAGTTTTACTATTTTCTGGTGTTAATTTTCTAAGGAGACTTATTGAGAAAATAGGGTCACATTTACAATCTCCACGCCTCATAAGGATATACTCATCTGTGCTTAAATTAGTAAATCTTTTGATGGAGGTGCATCAGAAAAAGTCAGTTTTGTTTCTGAACTTCGTACTATCTGTTGGGTTTCAGATGATACTTGTGCTAATCACACATATTCTGAGTCAATCTCTAGGTCTTAATGTTTCTTTTGTTGAATGGCTCTGGATATTTGGAGTGGTAACCTGTGCTGCTTTCTTACCGATTTCTATTGCTGGAATAGGTGTACGTGATGGTATCTTTGTGTACTTCTTGATACATATGGGCGAATCCTATGATTCAGCTATTGCTCTATCGCTATCAATACTTGGTCTGCAGTGTCTATCTGCACTTTGTGGCGCAGGGGTGGAGTTCTATATGTCTCTAAGGAGGCAAAAAATCAAAAACTGATATATACTCTGTCGTATGATATTAATAAGTCTTACAAAGAAAAATTGGATTATAGTATCGATTGCCTTTATTGCGTGGCTCTGTCTGCACATTCCTGTCATCTTCTATGGAACACAGAGCTTACCTCTCCATCAGTCGTACATTAGCGCAGACGAGCAATCACCGATAAATGGGGGATTACACATTCTTAAGGATAAGAACATCTTCGCTCTACGTAATCTTACTACTGTATATTATGGACCAGTTTTTTCTATAATTGCCTTGCCACCCATAATCACTGATTACGTAGCAAAGTTAATTAAGGGAGACATCCACTCTTCGGATGATTACAAGAGTTATATTTTATGGGATTGGGGAGGTATTCTATGGAAATCTCGTGTTATTGCGGTTGCTACTGGTTTCATAGGTCTATTGTTTTTGTATCTGATTCTTATGACAAAAACAGTGAACAGAGATGCTAATAGATACCTCGCCCTTATCGGAGTTCTTTTACTTGCATCTAATTTCTATTATTTTGAATATGCCTCATTGTTCAAACATTGGATATTTGTTGTTGTATCTATGTTGGGACAAATCTATGTTCTTATCCGTATGTATGAAGAGAAAGATGTGCCATATCGTTACTATATATATCATCTTGTGTTTTTCATTACCACATTTGGCATTAGTTATGTAACAGCATTATCTCAGGTAATGTTTATACCTTTAGTGATTGATTGGATGAGGACTAAGAATTGGGTTCAGTGTAAGAAATTTATTTTCTACATTTTAGCAACTTTGATTCTAATTACATCAATGATTGCATGGAGTCCCCGCTCATTCATTCGAATTGTGGGTCTGGTAAGTGGGGATATTGCAAATACTGATACCTCACAATTCTCTTCTGAAATTCAGTCATCAGGACTCTCTTTCTCTTACTATACTGATATGATTGTAAGAAACCATATACCTCTCACGCTACTCATACCCATCTTATCTTTCTATGTCTACAGAAAGAAAATGTATAGAAAGAGGGAGTTATCTATACTTATTGCTTTAGCTTCTACATTTTTCATAATATTTGGAATTATAAGCCATCATGAGACACGGTATGTCCTACCTGTGATTGTCTCTATAATCGTCATATATTCTATTATTCTTATCGATATTGAAAAAGATCTATCAAAATCAATGAGAACAATTGTGTGTATATTACTTCTCTCGTATGTAATATTTCATGCTATCCATATTGTGAAGTGGATATCTATCTACTCTCATGGTCCTGTAGAAGAGAATTTCATTCAAGATATTCTTGATAATGAACGAAACAAGAAAGTTCTCGTCATCGACAGTTATATACTTGGGCATGCTCATACACAAGAAGCATATACTGCATATATGAAAGAAACGAACAAGGAGAATGTAAATCTATATAAAGAGATATTAAAATCACAGATACCTTACAATACAGTACCCATTGATGTATATTATAAAACAAGTACAAATGTTAATTTGAATCAGATCAAAGAATATTCAAGGGTTGTATTAAGGATTAAACCATGGCAAGAGAATACACAACTCGATTTCTATGATCAAGATTTGCTAAGATTATGGAATTATAATGATTTTTCTGAAAGATTTATTGATCTGAAACAAAAGATTATATGAAAAAGATAACGACAGATATTCTGATTATCGGTGCCGGACCCGCTGGACTTTCGTGTGCAATGGAACTATCACGTCAGTCAAAAGATTTTATTATTCTTGAAAAAGATGAAAAAGTTGGAGGACTATCTAAGACATATTCTTTTACCGAACCAGATGGTCTCACTTTTTACACAGATAATGGACCTCATCGTTTTTTCTCAAAGAATCCATATCTCTATGAATTTATTGAGGGTCTCATAGATGAAAAATGGATAAAGGTTCGCAGACAAACTCGTCAGTATATTGATGGTAAGTTCTATGATTATCCCATCAATGCATTTCAGGCATTAAGTAATATCGGTATATTCAAAGCTTCACGCATGGTCGTTGATTATATATATGCCAAAATTGTATTTGGTATTTTCCGTAAACCCATAACCAATTTTGAAGACTATGTTGTTGCAAATTTTGGTCGATCTCTCGGTGAGTTTAATATGATAAATTATACGGAAAAAATCTGGGGTATACCTGCAAAGGATATTCATGCAGATTGGGCATCACAGAGAATTCGAGGACTCAACCTTTTCTCTGTGCTTAAGGATGTTCTTACCCGATCTTTCAAAAAGAAGAGTCAGGGACCAAAAAGCCTTGTTGATGAATTCTATTTCCCAGAACAGGGAACTGGTCTTATCTATGAAACTATACAGAAAAAACTAGAAGAGCAGGGATACAAGATATACTGTTCTTCGTATCCAACATCGATTAAAATTAATAAAAATAAGATTACAAAAGTGATTGCTTCCATACAGGGAGAAGAGGTTGAGATTGAAGCACGATCAATTGTCGAATCAGTGCCAGTTACACAATTTCTTTCTCTGTTAGGTAGAAATATTCCCCATGCTGTATTTACTGCTTCACGTAAGCTCACTCATCGCAATCAGGTATATCTTTTTGTTACTTTAAATAAGGAGAAGATTACTGATGATCAATGGATTTATTATCCAGATAAAAAAATTCCATTTGGAAGAGTGAGTGAAATGAAGAACTTCAGTTCTTTTATGAGTCCACCAGGTAAGACCTCGCTCTTTCTCGAGTTCTTCTGTAATGAAGATGATGAAATTTGGAAGATGGGAGATCAACAGGTATTTGAATATGCATTACCGTATATAGAAGATGCTAAGTTATTTACAAGGGATGATGTTAGATATTCATATGTTATTCGCAAACCACTCGTGTATCCTGTCTATGATGTGAATTACAAAGAGTATTTATCAGTGGTTAAGAAATATCTTGATTCAATACAAAACCTATACTATATAGGTAGACCGGGTAGATTCCGTTATAATAATCAAGATCATTCTCTAGAGATGGGTATGTTAGCTGCGAAGTCCCTTATTGATGGGGTTAGGTATGACATTGATTCTGTTGGGGAGGAGAAGGAGTACTATGAGTCTGGTAAAATCTATGCAAAGAATTAAAGAATTAATTCAAAGACAAACAGGGGTACGGATATTGATTTTGATTGTCTGTTTCCTATACCTACCCCTTTGGATTTCTAGTATTTTTTTAGCATCTCATAGAGTCAGTCTACATAATATTCCCTTTGTCCCTGAAGATTCATCAGAATATTTCATGCTCGCTGAATCTTTAAGCGATGGATATTTCCAGCTACCTGAATATGCATATCCAGAGACTTTCCGTGTCCCTGGTTATCCACTCTTTCTTCTTGCTACTTCTTTCTTTGGCTTCTCTTACTTCATCTCCACTCTTATTCAAATATTACTTACACTTTTTACTGCGTATGTGATTTTCAAAATTGCAGAAAAATATATTCCTCAGAAATATGCCATTTTATCTGGGGTGCTATACCTTCTATCACCACTTACTATTTCGTACTCACTACTTGGATTTTCAGAAGTCTTATTTAATTTCCTATTAATTTCTATATTTTATATACTCGTCTCCTCACAATTTTTTGGTTCAAGAAAATTTATATTACTTGGTGTTTTATGGGGATGTTCTGTTTTGGTAAGGCCAGTAGCGCTTTATTTCATTCTTATTTTCATTCCTCTCCTTGTTTATGAAATGTGTATGAAAAAGAAATATGAAATTAAAAACCTACTTTTACTCCTTATTTCTTTTGTTTGTATTGTATTTCCTTGGTCATGGCGTAATCATGAGATATCAGGGAAATATTCGATATCAAATCTCCAGGAATTTAATCTCATTTATTACAATCTTTCAATGTATAAGTCTCTGCATAAAGGGGTTTCTATTGAGAATGTAAGGTCTGATTATGAAAGGGAAATGAAATTACCTCGAGGAGAATGGAGGGATATGAAGTATAGAGATACACTTTCAAAGTTTGCACTCAATGATTTGAAGGATAATATTGTGTCATATTCAATTTTTCATATTGCAAAAATTCCACAATTATTCCTGTCCTCGAGTATTGAAACTGCTCTCATATATGCGCATTACACATTAGATATTCCTTTTGATAGATCTGGTTCTAGCGTTATGGATTATATATTACAGGGTGATTGGTCCTCTGTTTGGGTAAATTTAATGAATGATTGGTGGAAATTGTTTGAGAGAATGCTTTTGATCATTGTCTATATAAGTGCACTGCTTGGCGTGTGGAAACTCAAGGATATAAAGTTGAAGACTGCATCCATACTTTTCATTGGTTATTTTGCATTTCTAACTGGTCCTGTTGCTTTGGCACGATATAGAGTACCTATTGAACCCTTCATATTTATATTCTCATCAATTGGGTTGTATTATATGCCAATGGTATTCAGATCAATCATAGATAGATATCCTAAGATGGGTAAAGTAATTCGATATTTAATCTCAGGAGGATTCGCTACCGTATTGGATCTTGTTTTGCTTTATATACTAGCTGACATTGTTGGTATGTGGTATTTGTTATCAGCGATTATTGCATTTATTATCGCATTTGTTGCAAGTTTTGTTCTACAAAAATATTGGACGTTTAGAGACAGGGAGATTGACACCTTACATCAGCAAGTAGGTTCATATCTATTAATTGCACTCATTAATTTAGGTATAAACACTCTCCTCGTGTTTGCTTTTGTCCATTATATGAACTTCTATCATATTTTTGCTCAAGTTCTTGCATCTGGCTTGGTTGCGCTTTCAAGTTTCTTTTTGTATCAGAGATTTGTATTTAAAAAAAATGAACAGAATTAAAAATATCTGCTATTTCGGTATATTTGATCCATCCTCATCTCGTAATGTGGTGTATATAAGAGGATTAAAAGAACATGGTTTTAATATTATTCTCTGCAATAGTGTGATATCTGGTCCATTAAAATATTTAAATCTCATCAAGAAGTTCATGAGTATACGAAAAGATATAGACGTTATAATTGTTGGGTATTCTGGACATATTATTGTTCCTCTTGCAAAGATACTTAGTTCTTTAACAATAGGGAAACCCGTCATATTTGATGCTCTATGTTCTTTTTATGAAAGTAATATTCTATCTCGTGACGCATTTAAAAATATACCACTTAGAAAATTGTGGTGTCATCTGATTGATAGTATTGCAAATTTAAGTGCAGATCTCATATTACTCGAGACTTATGCTCAGAAAAAGTATTACGTAGATAATTTGGGGGTTGTCGGGGATAAATGTTTGGTTGTATATACTGGTGTTGATGATTCAGTTTTCTGTGAAGATAGTACTATCAAAAAACTCAATACGTTTACAGCAGTATTTAGGGGTAAGATAAACAATGAGTCTGGAGTAGTGCATATAATTGAAGCTGCAGAGAAGCTCATCTCATATAATATCAATATAAGAATCATTGGTTTTGGGTGGGGTGCGGTTGCTCAAGAAGTACATGAGAGGATTAAAAAATATCCTCATAAAAACCTTGAATTCATCAATTCTTTTCTTGAGGAGGGTGAATTAAGAAAGAAGACACTTGAATGTCATGTAAGTCTCGGACAGTTTGCTTGCCATGAACGATTATCTCGAACAATACCTCATAAAGCATTCGAAGCTCTATCTATGGGTATTCCTTATGTCACCGCTCGTAGTACTGCTTTGGAAGAGATTTTTATTGATGGGGATAATTGCTTTATGTTACGATGTGGAGATGCAGATGGTATTGCTCATGTGATTAAAGAAATGTCTAATCGTGATATGAGTGAGATTTCTCATAAAATGAGAGAAGAATACAAGAAGAAATATACCGCTGTAAAAATCGTTGAACCACTTGTTGCTTATATACACAAACTACATGACCATAATTAATATCAAAAAATATCTTCCAGAATCATTTCGTATATATGCTCGTAAAACAGTTATGATTGTCGAAGACATGATTACTACAATCATTCCATCTACTCGGGTATATAGCTATCTTGGTTTCTCCATTTACTACAATCAAGGGAATTCACTGATAGACAGATTAAAAAGAGAGGGAGTTTTTGAACCACAAACCTGTAAGACTCTTGTAAGTGAATTAGGAAAGAAAAAAGGAATTTTTCTGGATATTGGAGCAAATATAGGGCTTATAAGTTTTTATATAAAAAAGAATTTACCTCATGTTGATATACATGCATTTGAGCCTGGTGTACATCAGAATAGATTACTACAAATATCTGTAAGTAAGAATCAAGTGTCTCACATGAAGGTATACAAAGAGGCGATAAGCGATACTAAGGGTACTATTTCTTTCCATATACACAATCCTCGGTATGCTGCTTTTGATGGCATGAAAGATACTGCTCGTAGAGGCAAGACAAGAAAAATAGAAGTTCCAACTACAACAATTGATATATGGTGGCGTGAATTAGATATGCCCAAGATATCTGTTGTTAAGATAGACACAGAAGGTGCGGAATTTTTCGTACTTAAGGGTATGGAACAGATGATAAAAGAGGAGAGACCAGTCCTCTTGTTAGAAATCAGTCCCTCAAATCTCAAGGTATATCCTTATAGTCATTCTGATATCTATAACTGGCTCCATGAGAGAAACTACGTCCTCTCAACTCTTGGGGGTCTTGAGGTGCAGAGTGTTACGGATCTAGAAAATTTTCTTCTTAGTGAGGATACTTTTATTGCACGTTCTCGCTAAGCTATTTTAATTCTTAATAAATATTGCATCCTCAAATAGATTTTCTCCTGTTTTTGGATTTCGTTTTGTTTGCAGAGATCCATGGTATGAAAAACCTAGAGATCTCAAGGGTGTATAGATATCATCAAAGAGTGGTTGTGTTTTATAGAGAGCAAAGAAAGATGCTTCAATCAGGATTATTCGTGCTTTTGAAATTATCTGAATTCCACCCTTTATAACCTCTGATTCATATCCCTGAACATCAAGTTTAACAAGTAGCGGACCCTCAATCATCATATCTTGGGCCATTGAATCTAAGGTCCTTATTTGTATATTTTCAATAGTTCCTCCTTGAGTGTGAGGAAATACCTCCTCCATAAATTCACTTTTTTCCAAAAGAGATGAGCTAGGAGAGTGTGGATTAAGAGTGATTCTCATTTCCTGAGATACTGATCCTAATCCATAATTGAATCCCTTCCATAAGGGGTCAGAAGACATGTTTTTAACAAGAGTTTTGTATGTTTGAGGTAATGGCTCAAAGGAATATATCTGAGCTCCAGGTATCTTTTCTCGTGCTTCTTGGGCAAATTGTCCTATGTTTGCTCCAATATCGATAACTGTTTTTATCCCATAGCTTGAAATACCATCAAAACTATCTTTTTGATTTCTATATTTTGTAATGTCTATACCACATTTGTTTACAATTCTACGAAGTGGATGTTTCATTTTTTTTATAATTTTTAATATAAAGAATATATGATAGTGCTGTGTTTCCATAGACACCTAACATGCGCCCTATAATCATACCCCATAGACCGAAATAATATACAAAGGGAATGAGTAATATTATTTGTATAACTGATCCATAGATACTAAGCTTGGCAAGTTCAAGATCATTTTTTTGTGCAATAAATATTGAACCAGGTATCCATGCAATTGATCCTAATATTACAATTGAATATATTTGTGAATACAAAATAGATTCAAGATATTTAGGATAGAATATCTTAAATAGAAGGGGTGCTGTAATTATATAAGCAATAGTTATGATAAGGAGAAACACTACAACCTTACGTGTTTTGTCCCATATATTAACTCTATGAATGTCCATATCTCGTTCAGCAAAGCGAGGTATGAGGAGATTACTCATATTACGAATTAATCCTCGTATTTGTTCAGGGAAAGCCAATGCAATACCATATACAGCAAGTTCAATTGATCCTAGGAAGGTAAAGACTACAACCTTATCAATCTGTGATGCAATAATACTTACTATATTCAATAGACTTAACTTGATACTGTAATTCTTTAGTGTAGGGTCTGTATTTTTTTGTGGTTGGAACACCTTAATGGTACGTATATACAAGATTCCTGCTATAACAAAACTTGAAAGGAAGTATATTGAGATAAGTATGATTATGTTATGTGTAAACATTACAGTTCCCATAACACAGAGACTCGGAACAATATTATCAATACATGTATAGAGACTCTGTCGTTTGAAATCTTTTTTTCCATTTATATATCCAGCAAATAGTCCAGCACTATTTAAAAAGGGATTAATAAGAGCGATAATAAGAAGGGAATACCCCAATACCGTATTGTCTTTATAGAGATAATAAAATGATCCACCGAGAGTTATTAGAATAGATAGAAAACTCCACGATAAGCTAAGTCGGAAAGCTTGTCGAAGAGATCCTTCGAACCCACGCGCTACAGATTGTACAATTGCAGTATTGAGGCCCGTAAGACTAAAGGAACCAAGTATCGATGCTATTGAAAGAATATACCTGTAATTACCATAGACATCTTTTGAAAGCTTATTAGCAAGGTATATTGAGAGTATGAAAGCAATTGCAGAGCTTATAACTTGAGAACTTGATAGCCAGAATCCCCCCTTCAGAAAATATCCAAGGTCAATTCCAACAGTAGTGCTACTTTTTTTAATGAGAGATGAGGCCCTCTCTGATATTTCCATATTTGTCCATTCTATGCTATTTGGAGTCTTTTTTCCAGCTTGTTATTGCATAACCAAAAGTGGTATCATTCCCATACCAATTAGTAATTAACGTACTTTAATTTTTATCATTTTATGGATCAGACAACCCGTTTCTTGAGATATGCTTCAATGACGCTTCTTGGCTTCATAACCCTCCTCCCACTTTATGTGGCAAATTCAAATTATTTTCCCTTCATTACGGGAAAGGGATTTGCTTTCAAGATTCTTGTAGAAATAGCTTTTGTTCTTTGGGTTGTTGTGGTACTGAGAGAAAGGGGATCAGTATCACCTGATTCTCATCAAGATAGTTTTCCTCGTCTCAATGCAATCACTATCTCAGTGACTGTCTTCACTCTCGTAGCTCTTCTTGCTGATCTTCTAGGACTTAATCCTCTCCGTAGCATCTGGTCAAATTTTGAGAGAATGGAAGGATGGATCCTCATTGTTCATCTGTGGATGTACTTCATGACCCTTGCTCACATTTTTGGTTCTAAAGAGAGTGCTCGAAAGAATTTTCATATCTTCCTTATGATTGTTCTTGGATCTGCGGCGATAAGTGCATTCCATGGTTTGTTTCAATTTTTCGGATGGCTCCCTACACATCAGGGTGCTACTCGAGTAGATGCTTCTCTTGGAAACTCTGCGTATATGGCAGTGTATATGCTCATGAACGCTGGTATATCAACATATATGACATATGCTCATGCGATTAAGAAGAATAGCAGAATATTACTTTCAGTATATATAACAGCAACAGTTCTCTTTTCTTTTGTTCTTTTCCAAACTGCTACTCGAGGAACTATCCTTGGATGGATTGGAGCACTACTTCTCGGATGTGGTGTCTATGCTCTATGGGGAAGGAAAGAGAATGGTCAATCAAATCTCTCTCGAGGTATAGCTGCTGGTGTTATTGCCCTCACTCTCATATTCGGTATCCTATTCTACTTCAATCGTAATGCCGAATGGATTCAGAAAAACAATGTTCTTGGACGTCTTGCTACTATTTCCCTTACTGAAACGAAGGGACAAGCCCGAGGATATGTATGGCCTATGGCAGTTAAGGGTGTATTTGAAAGTCCTAAAACTGCACTCTTAGGACTTGGACAAGAGAATTTTAACTATCTCTTCAATTCACACTATAATCCAAAAATGTGGTCACAGGAGCAGTGGTTTGATCGTGCTCACAGTGTCTTCCTTGATTGGCTTGTTGCAGGTGGTCTTCTGGGTCTTCTTTCTTACCTCGCTCTCTATGGACTCTCTCTTGTATACGTCATACGATCAAAATTCTCTATCGGTGAAAAGTCTGCACTCATAGCAACTTTTGTTGGCTATGGTATTCATAATATTTTTGTGTTTGATAATCAAACAAGTTATGTAATGTTCTTTACACTGCTTGCATTTGTAAGTGCTCATCATGGTGGGCGAATGATATGGAGATCACATAAACTTTCAGAAAATTCTAAGGTGTGGCGTGATTACGCAATCATTCCAGTTCTTACTCTTGCTCTACTTGTATCTCTGTATTTTGTGAATATAAGGATTATACGAGCAAACACAACACTCATCGATGCCCTCCAATCTTGTGGAAAAGATAATAGTGCTTCACATGCAGCATTCACGAAAGCTCTTAAGATTGATTCAACAACAGCAAATCAAGAAATTAGAGAACAACTCACTTCATGTGCAGGGTCTATTATCCGTTCAAATGTGATTCCTCTCGATGTGAAGGAAAAATTCTATACCCTTACAAAAGATGAAATTACTCGACAGATCACTGAAACTCCTTATGATGCTCGGGCGTATATAATTGGGGGAACATTCTTTAATAGAATAAACGATTTTCCATCAGCACTTCCACTTCTCACCAAGGCTCATGAACTTTCTCCTCAAAAGCAATCTATATCTCTTGAACTTGTGGGATACTATATCGCTACGGGTGATGTGAAGTCAGCGCTTTCTCTTGCAGAAGAGACATATAATCTTGCTCAAGATAATAGTTTTTCTCGTATAACATATATATCAACACTTATTATGGCTGATCAGGAGAAAAAGGCTCGTGATATGTTCGCTTCACAATACCCACAAGATTTTCTTGATCAAAGAGTGTTAAGTGTATATTCATTCAAGAAAAATTATCCAGCAGTTATCGCTGCGTATAAACAGCTGATACCACAGAGTCCTGATAATCCACAGTACTATGGATCTCTTGCTGCAACTTACGTTGCCAACAAACAGCCATACGAAGCAGTTCAGACTCTCAAGATTCTCATTGAGAAAGTTCCTGAAGCAAAGGCTCAAGTTACTGAATTCATCAAACAAATTGAATCTGGAAAGAATCCCTTCCAGTAGGGTGCTTGCATAAGGGAAAGGTCTTGGTATACTAATTGATGTGTGAGTACTAACAAAGTTGTTAGTATCCGAAAGGGTTCCAAAATAAATGTCTACGTAAGCTCCTGCCTCGGCAGGATTTTACGTTTTTAACGAGCTCTTCGTAGAGTTATAGTTACTGTCATTCCTTTGTTTGGTCCATCAGAATATACCTCTATCGTTCCTTTGTGACGTTTAATAATTGATTGAGCTAAAAAGAGACCAACTCCGAATCCTTCTGTATCCATCATTTGCGCATCATGTGATCGATAGAATTTTCCAAATATTTTTTTGATATCCTCTGGTCGAGCCCCTATACCATGATCGATAACTTGAATGACTACCTTTCTTCTCTGAAGGAGTGCGAGTATCTCAATATTCTTTCCTACAGGACTATAGGTAATTGCATTCTCTATTATCGTTTGTAGTACAAATTCAATACGTGTCTCATCGATAAGTACAGGTATATCCTGATGTGAGCAGTCTGTTGCATAGAAGATATTTTTTTCATGAAAGAGATCCTTAAGACCTGTAGTTACCTTATGAAGCAAGTCACATATATTAACTCTTTTAAATGTATAGAGAGAGCTTGATTTGTTCTTCGAATCTGTAATTTCGATAAGAGTATTGGTAAGATTGATAAGTTTCTGATTTGTCCCGTATACCTTATCAAAACTTTCTTTCTTATACGGATCTTGTTCTGTTTCTTTATGTTCCTCAAGGAGCCATCGCATCTGGGTGAGGGGAGTGCGGAACTTGTGAGCGATAATAGTGATAAACTCATACTTCATTTGTTCACTTTCTTGAATTCTAATCCAACTTATCTTCAAGAGGTATGCAATGAGAAGTACTGCTGCTGAAAAACCGAGGATAATGAGGAGAAAATCTCCTGAAAGAACAGATGAGTTATTAATGAAGAGTTCATAATTCATACATCTTCATTTTACTACATATGGGTATAAATATATACACAAATTGTATATTGTCGTCCTTTCCGCTATACTTACCACATCTGATTGTTTCAAGGGATGGCGGACGGCTGTACTCACATTTTAATTTAGACATTATATTTGGAGCTAACACCCGTACGCCATCTCTCGATGCAATCGAGCTCGTTATGGATATACAGAAGAATATACCGCTTAAAGACCTAACTACATTTAAGATCGGGGGCATTGCCCGATTTTTTTGTCGTGTTACCTCAGAAGATGAGCTTCTTGAAGCTATTGGTTTTTCAAAAAAAGAAAAAATACCTTTCTTTGTTCTTGGTGGTGGATCAAATATTCTTGTTTCAGACAAGGGTTTCTCAGGTATTGTAATCAAAATGGAGATGAAAGGAGTTTCATATAGTGAAGATGGTATTTCTACACTGGTAACCGCCTATGCAGGAGAAAATTGGGATTCATTAGTTGATGAAGTGGTTGAAAAAGGACTTTATGGTATTGAAAATCTTTCAGCAATACCTGGAACTGTGGGAGGTAGTATTGTGCAGAATATTGGTGCGTATGGTGTTGAAGTACGAGATGTTGTTGAGAGTGTATACGTACTTGATGTTAAAGATGATGAGTACAAGACTTTTACCAGAGCAGAGTGTAAATTTGGTTACAGGGATAGTATATTCAAGAGTGATAAAGATCGATATGTAATTATCTCAGCCACATACCGCCTTTCTCATAGAGAAAATATACATTCAGAGTACAAAGATATTAAGAACTATTTCTTTCACAATCGAAACAAGAAGATAACGTTAAAAAATATACGTGAAGCGGTTATTGAGATTCGTAAGGCGAAATTTCCTGATCTTGCAATTCATGGTACTGCTGGTTCATTCTTTAAGAATCCAATTGTTACAACCGACAAAGCACGAACATTGCTTGAAATGTATCCTGAAATGGTAACCTATCCGATTAATCAAAAACATGTAAAAATTCCTCTTGCATGGATTCTTGATAATGTATGTCATGTTAAGGGACTTAGAAAGGGGAATGCTGGTCCTTATAAAAATCAAGCTCTCGTTGTCGTTAATTATGGTGGATCTCAGGCTGTTGATGTGATTGCACTTGCTCAAGATATGGTTGATATGGTCTATGAAAAGACGGGTATTGAAATTGAACCAGAGGTTGAATATATTGCTTAGTAAAGGTTTTTTTCTTCTTCTAAATATGATATAGTTGGCTCCACATATATGGCATTTTCATTTAAAAACCTATTCGGTGATCCTCAGAAAAAAGTACTTAAGAAGTACGCACCACTTGTTCAAAGGGTTGCTCAACTTGAGGATTCAATCTCTCATCTTACCGATGAGGCTCTTCGTGCTAAAACTATTGAATTTAAGGGAAGAATTGAGAAAGGAGAAAGTCTTGATGATATTATGTCTGAAGCTTTTGCTGTTGTACGTGAAGCTTCTAAGCGTGTTCTCAAGCAGAGACATTTCGATGTTCAGATAATTGGAGGAGCGATTTTACATAATCGGGGTATAGCAGAAATGAGAACAGGGGAGGGTAAAACACTCGTTGCAACTCTTCCTGCATATCTCAACGCTCTTTCAGGAAAGGGAGTTCATGTAATTACGGTAAACGACTATCTTTCTCGACGTGATGCAGTGTGGATGGGGCAAATATATAATTTTCTTGGACTTTCTGTTGGTGTTATCAATCATGAGTCTTCATATATATATGATCCAGCTCACATACAAGCTCCTGAGAAATTAGACAGCGAACGTGATCAAACAGGTTCTTTCCATGTAGTTCATGAGTATTTAAAACCCGTTTCTCGACGTGATGCCTATGCTGCAGATATTACCTATGGTACAAACAATGAATTTGGTTTTGATTATCTTCGAGATAATTTGGAATATGAAGAAGTACGTCTTCGCCAGCGCCCTTTTAATTTTGCATTAATTGATGAAATTGATTCCATATTGATTGATGAAGCTCGTACCCCACTCATCATATCTGCACCAACTACAGATTCAGAAAATCTCTACACTACCTTTGCTGAACTTGTTCGTGATTTTGAAAAAGATGTTCACTATACCGTTGATGAGAAGCATCGATCTATACTCCTTACCCCACAGGGTATTGAGAAGGCAGAGAAGAAACTTGGTGTGGGCAATATATATACTGACAAGGGAATTAAGTATGTTCATCATCTTGAGACTGCTGTAAAGGCAAAGGCTCTGTACAATATAAATGATGAATATGTGGTTAAAGATGATCAGATTGTGATTGTCGATACTTTTACTGGTCGTCTACAACCAGGACGAAGGTGGTCTGAGGGCCTCCATCAAGCTGTTGAGGCAAAAGAAGGAGTTTCAATTCAGAAGGAATCTCGAACCTATGCTTCTATTACCTTTCAAAACTATTTCCGTTTGTATCCAAAGATAGCGGGTATGACTGGTACCGCCATGACCTCAAGTGAAGAGTTTTTCAAGGTGTATGGTCTCGATACTCATGTTGTACCAACTAACAAAACAATACAGAGAATTGATCACAATGATCTCATATTCCAGAATGAAATTGGTAAATTTAAGGCAATTGCTCGTAAGGTTAAGGAGCTTAATCAAAGAGGACAACCTGTTCTTGTTGGTACTGCTTCGATTGATAAGAATGAGGTACTCTCACAGTTTCTTACCGCAGAAGGTATTCCTCATCAGGTTTTGAATGCAAAGAATCATGAACGTGAAGGAGAAATTATCGCACAAGCAGGAAAGAAGGGTGCTGTAACTATCGCAACCAATATGGCAGGTCGTGGAGTTGATATTAAACTCGGAGGTAATCCGGGAACTCAACAGCTATCTGATGAAATACGAAGTCTTGGAGGCCTCTTCGTATTAGGAACAGAACGTCATGAAGCTCGTCGTATTGATAATCAACTTCGAGGTCGTTCAGGACGACAGGGAGATCCTGGTGCTACTCAATTCTTCGTATCTCTTGAGGATTCACTCATGAGAGTGTTTGCGTCTGATACCGTGAAGTCTCTCATGGGACGACTCGGAGTTAAGGAAGATGAACCTATTGAGAATCGTATGATTACTCGCACTCTTGAGAATGCTCAAACAAAAATTGAAGGTTTTAATTTTGACTCACGAAAACATATTCTTGAATATGATGATATTCTCAATCAACAGAGAAAGTCAGTATATGAACGACGACGTAATCTTCTTCTTGGGAATCCTTCTCTTATCGAAGAGAAACTTGCAGAGCTTGTTCTTGGTAATGAAGAACTCTTGAAAACTATATCTGAAAAAATATCAAATATTGGACATGAACGATTCTATGCTACTGTTCGACAGATTATGCTCCAAACTATTGATATGTTCTGGGTTGAACATCTTGAGGTGATGGACTATACGCGTTCAAGTGTAAATCTCCGTGCCTATGGTCAACGTGATCCACTCGTCGAATACAAGAAAGAGGGAATTCGTCTCTTTAGAGAAATGCAAAATGCAATCAATGGTCAAATCCTCAATCTCATTCCTCATATTGCTGTTTCTGTAGCAACACCTGAACAAGTGGAGTTAAAGGAAGTGCATGACAATGCAAAGAGTATTGGAGATCAAGATGGGGGAGGAAAGACTCAATCTACTACCTCTAAATCTGAAGTGGGTAGAAATGATCCATGTCCTTGTGGAAGTGGTAAGAAATACAAGAAGTGTCACGGGGTATAGTTTGTATATGTACAAAGATTTTTTTTGTGCAATAATATACGCATAACTATATATGGAAAGTAAAACACAACATTATTTCTTCTTAGTATTACTTGTGGGGGTTATCATCCTTACAGTTTGTATTTTCTATCCCTACCTCACTGCACTTCTTTTGGCTGTTGTTTTCTCTGTGATGTTTCGCCCACTTCATCGTTGGGTATCTCGATGGTTAGCTCGGGGAAGTGAATCGAGTTCTCTCTCATCATTTGCAACCATACTTATCGTTGCATTACTTGTTATTACTCCGCTTATATTTCTAGCTCAACGTATTTATGTTGAAAGTGAGCATCTCTATTTCAGTCTTACTGAAGAAGACCATCGTGCCGAGATTATTACATCACTTAATAATCTTTCGGCGATTCTTTCAGAAAAAACATTAAGAGTTCTACCAGCGTATAATTTTGATTCATTCAATATAACAACATACATTCAAAATTTTCTTGAATGGTCTTTTGCCAATCTTGATACTATTTTCTCAAGTGTAACAAAGCTCGCATTTCAGTTGTTTATCATGCTCTTCGCTCTCTTCTATCTTCTCCGAGATGGTCCAAAACTCAAGAGAAATATGATAGCAGTGAGTCCACTGGCTGATTCATATGATGAAAAAATATTTGCTAAATTACGACAGGCAATACGATCTGTTGTAGCAGGATCTCTTGTTGTAAGTACAATACAAGGTATTCTTACTGGTCTTGGATTCTATATCTTTGGTGTTCCAAATCCAGCCCTTTGGGGAAGTTTTGCAGTTGTCGCCGCTCTCATTCCTGGTGTTGGTACATCTCTTGTTCTTGTGCCCGGAATTATATATCTCTTCTTTGCTTCAACGGGAATACATGCATTCGGTCTTCTTGCGTGGGGTATTGTTGCGGTTGGTTTAATTGATAACTATCTAGGTCCTCACCTCATGAATCGAGGAGTACAAATACATCCATTTCTCATTCTTCTCTCGGTAATCGGTGGTCTCGCTTTCTTTGGTCCTATTGGATTTATCGCTGGTCCTCTCATTGTTGCACTTCTCTTTGCTCTCCTTGAAATTTACAAGAGCAGTAGATAATGCTAGAGTGCTGGGTATATGGCATTCATTGATGATCTCACATTTCATATAAAGGCTGGAAATGGTGGTAGTGGTGTTGTACGTTGGCGACATGAGCGCGGACGTGAACTTGCTGGTCCTTCTGGCGGAAATGGTGGTAAGGGTGGGGATGTATACGTACAGGCTGTACGTGATCTTACCATTCTCCTACGATATCGTAATATTAAGACATTTGAGTCACAGCGAGGGGCTGATGGAATGAGAGACAGTATGCATGGAAAAGATGGTGAAGACCTCATTATCGATCTTCCGATAGGAGCAGTGGTGACTGATAGTCGAACAGGGAGAAGTATAAATCTCCTTAAGGATGGTGAGAAGGTATGTATTTTAAAGGGAGGACGAGGGGGTCTTGGTAATGAACATTTCAAGGCTTCTACGAATACAAGTCCTAGTGAATTTACTCCTGGCAAAGAAGGGGAAGAAGCTGATTTTCATGTTGAGCTTGAACTTGTTGCTGACGCTGGTTTCATCGGTCTTCCTAATGCCGGTAAATCAAGTCTTTTGAATGCACTTACAAATGCTCGCGCTCAGGTGGGTAGTTATGCGTTCACTACTTTGGAACCAAATCTCGGTGCTCTACCGGGAGGCTTTGTTCTTGCCGATATCCCTGGTCTCATAGAGGGAGCATCACAAGGCAAAGGATTGGGTCATAAGTTTTTAAGACATATTAAGAGAACTCACAGACTCTTCCATCTCATTTCTCTCGAGAATCCAAACCTCATCGAAGTTTATAAGACTATTCGTGCTGAACTTAAACAGTTTGGACAAGGTCTGGATGAAAAGCAGGAGACTATCATTCTTACAAAAACAGATGTGACTGATGAAAAGGGTGTTGCTCAAGCTATTAAGAAAATATCGAAGTATAACGATGATATTCTTACAATAACTATCCTTGATGATGAAGCGGTAAAAAAGCTCTCATATAGCATTGTAGAGCGCCTGCAAGGGGAGTAAAAGTGTGATAGTATAAGTTGATTATATGGCTGAGCGTAAACTGATTGCAACAATAGGGTTGGAAATACATGCGGAGCTTAAAACTGCTTCTAAAATGTTTTGTGCATGTAAGAATGATCCTGATGAAGAGAAGCCTAATGCAAATATCTGTCCTATCTGTATGGGGCATCCTGGAACATTGCCAGTTTTAAATATTGAAGCTATACGTCATGTTCTGAAGATGGGTCATGCGCTCAATGGTACCATTGCCAATTTCACTGAATGGGATCGTAAAAACTATTTCTATCCTGATATTCCAAAGGGATACCAGATCAGTCAGTATAAATACCCACTTGTAACAGGGGGATCACTTGCTCATGTTGAACTTACTCGTATCCATCTTGAAGAGGATACTGCTCAATCAACTCATGATCTTCATGAGAAAAGTCTTGTGAATTTTAATCGTGCAGGTGTTCCACTTATGGAACTTGTTACTGAACCCGTTATCCACGATGCACTTACTGCAGTAACTTTTGCAAAAGAACTTCAGCTTCTTCTTAGATATATCGGAGCAGGGGATGCAAACATGGAGAAAGGAGAAATGCGTGTTGAAGCTAACATCTCTGTAGCTTCTCTCGAAGATACAGAAGCACGTAAATTTGGAACAAAGACTGAGGTTAAAAATCTCAACTCATTTAAGGTTGTAGAAAAAGCTATAGCATATGAAATTGAACGACAGACTGAACTCCTTAATCGTGGAGAACAGGTTGTACAAGAAACTCGAGGTTGGGATGAAGACAGGGGAGAGACATATTCTCAGAGAAAGAAAGAGAGCTCTCATGACTACCGATATTTTCCAGAACCTGATATTCCTAAGATGAAGATCGAAGAGCTTCCTGAACTAAGAAAGGAAGTTCTCATGAAAGAGCTTCCTGAGCTTCCATGGGTGAAGCGAGAGAGATATCTCAAGACCTATGCTATGACCGAAAAAGAGGTAGCGGTTTTTGTTGAGAATCAGACAGTGGCTACTTTCTTTGAACAAGTCATTTCGAAGTTGTCTCAAGACAAGAAAGCTATCGAACTTACTAAAAATTATATACTCACCGACTATCTCGGAACACTCAAGAAAGAGGGTAAAAATATCGATGCTATTTCTCCTGAAAATTTTTCAAAGATCATTACCATGATCACATCACAAACCATCTCATCACGTGGTGCAAAAGATATCATTACACTTCTTGTAAAAGAGGGAGGTGATCCAGAAAAAGTTGCTCTTGAAAAAGGATTGATACAGAAAAATGATGAGGGTGAATTACTTAAGATTGTAGAGAAAATTGTAGTTGATAATCCTAATGCTTATGCTGAGTTTAAGAGTGGTAAAATTGCTTCACTCCAGTTCTTCATTGGACAGGGTATGAAGGCTACTAAAGGATCAGCAAATCCAGAGCTTCTAAAGAAGGTTTTTCTAGAGGTGCTTAACCGATAGTTTCTTAACGGAATTCTTCTCTTTACGAGAACGAGATACGATATCCATACGTCCCATATCCTCGAGTAGCTTTTCTACATCCTCGAGCAAGTACACCCTATAGTTACTTATAGGGTGTCTTCCTGCTGGGAACTTACCAGTATTGTCCCAATTACGTAGAGTAAGTGTTGAAACTCCTAACATTTGCGCTGCTTTTTTGATTGTTATAAACTTTTTTTCCATATTGATATACATTATTAAACCTTACTAAACAGTATAACATATATAGTAATGTGTAATAGGGATTTATACACATATATAATGTTTTTAAATTTTATATAAATAAGATACTAATCAATGTACTACTCTCAATAATTTTATATATAAATATGATCCCAGAAACCAGTCTTTTATAACAGTATATAGAGTTCTTTAAATGTATTCAGTAACTTTGCTTTAGTGTATTTTTTAAAAAGCCCTATAACGCATTTTAAAGGGTCATATTTTATAGGCATAGAATAGAAAATCTATATTTTATACTGTTTTTTCTATAAAAATATTTATTAAAAAATGTTAAAAAAAATGATTTAAAAAAATCTCGGCTGGAGATGGCTTAATGAGGCTCTATTATAAGATCTCGTTTAGAGAAATTTTTTTACTAAATTTTTAAATAAAAATTACAATTTTTTAAAATAAAATATGAACTTAAGGATAGATAAGACAAATTTATTTTTAAAATATATGGAATATAGTCATTTCGATGTCTATTAGAAGATATAGAGATATTTTTTAACTATCTTTAGATAAAATTTTAATAGATTTTTATAAATTTCTATTTTAAAAATGAATTAAAAAATATCCTCTTTATCCACATATTTTTTGCATTTTTTTCATCCGAGATAAGGTATAATTATTGCATAAGTTCATATGAAAGATATCGTTGTTCTACAAGACAAAACATATATCTCGGCTAAACGAGTTCAGCAGATTTTTGGCTATACCAGTGACTACATTGGTCAGCTTTGTAGAGCAGGTAAATTGGACGCTACTATGGTGGGTCGTGCTTGGTTCGTTACAGAGAAGTCTGTAAGTGATTACAAGGCAGGAGTTAAGACTAATTTTAATAAACCAAAGAAAGTTAAGATCTTTCCTCAAACAACTAAGATTCAACAAGCTCCTGTTATTGAAACTATTAAAGATGAGGTTAAGCTTCCTGAGAAGAAAGAGGAACCTATCGTATCTCCAATTCAGAATATTCAAGAAGAATATCAAGTTTTGAAATACGAATCAGAAAGTGCTCCATTCATTCCTGAGTTAAAGAAGAGAACTATTCTCCTTACATCACAGGGATCAACTATATTTGCTCCAGCAACATTTGCAACTCCTCTTGCTCAAGGAATGTTTTCAAGTGTTGTGTCTCATGCACAAGAAAATGATGTACCTGAAGTTTCTCGTAGTTCAATCAAGAAGGTATCTCTAGCTCTTCTTGTTGTTGTGATTTTCTTTACTTCATTTAAAACTCTTACCCTAAGTCCATACTATGAGATTGTAAAAAATACTGTATATGAAAATACAGAAGTGGTGACAGCATCTCTCTCATCAGTTACTCATGAGATTATAGATTCAATCGGTTCAGGATTCTCACATATAACACTTGCAATCTCTCAAATGACACACAAGAAAACACTCTCAATTAATTCTGAAGTTAATAACAGTATGGTAGCTGAGAACCCATCAGGGGTACAGGTAAGTGGTATTGCAGTTGCACCTTCAACAAATTCAGAAGAAGGAGACAAGGAACTTGTTGAAACAATTAAGAGTTCATTTTCAGATGAGGTTAGAGTTCGGGTTCATGAAGATGGTACATCGGGAGTGATCACACCAGTTTTCAAGAAGGCAAAGGGTGATGATTTCGTATATGTTCTTGTTCCTGTAAAGCCTACAACAGTAAAGAATCAGAAATAAAATTATGAAAAATATTATTCGAACAACATTAGCAACACTCCTCTCACTTTCTGTGAGTGTTGGTAATGCCTATGCAATGTCGAGTAATAACTATTCAGTTCAAATTGACTCAGTAAACTTTGGTGGTGGTAATTCTTCTTCTGCATCATATGGTCTTGAATCAACTCAAGGTGAAGTTGGTACAGGAGATCTTTCAAGTGCTTCTTTCAAAACAAAAGCAGGATATCAGCAACAGTTTGAAGCAGATACTACTGATCCAAGTGTACCTACTTCACTCACTGCAACAGCAATCTCATCATCACGTATTGATCTTTCTTGGAATGCCTCATCAGACAATATTGTTGTTTCAGGATACAGAGTATTCCGTGATAGTCAGATAATCGGCACAACAACCTCAGTTACATATTCAGATATTGGACTTACTGCAAGTACTACCTATACCTATGAAGTTGAAGCATTCGATTCTTCCCTTAATTACTCAGGACTTTCAGCTTCAGCAACAGCAACTACTTCAGGTATTACTGTGACTCCAGTTACTCCTCAGGGTAATAGTTCCGGATCAATATATCCAGGATTCATTGGTACTGCGCTTCAGGCGGTAAACCCAATTGATTTCACTGCAGTTCCTCAAGATTCTAGTATTCTCTTGTCATGGAAATATCCTCTTGTTAATTCAATATCATCAGTAACTCTTGTACGTTCTTCTTCGTTCTATCCAAGCAGTATCAATGATGGAGAAATTGTATTTACTGGTACTGCTTCAAGCTTTGTTGATACAAAAGTTACAACAGATGAACGATACTACTACGCACTCTTTGCACAAGATATTCATGGAAACTACTCATCAGGAGTTCTTGCCTTTGCGATGATATCAAGTAAGGGGGAGGTTGTAACTGAGGTTCCTTTCGAAGATGTTGTGGTGATTGATAATGTAGATCCAATCATTGCCCGCCTCACACTCCTTGATTTTGATTTCATTCAGGATGATATCAAGATTTACACCACACGAGATACGGTTCCGATAGATGGGTCAAAAAATCTCCTCATCAGACTCGACTATCGAAAAGTTCCAGAAATACTCAAGACGATAGCGATAACCTTACGAGACCCTGATGATGAGACACAAGTGTTCACATTCCTTCTGAGAGTAAACAAAGATAAGACAGCATACGAAGCAACAGTTGCTCCTCTCGGAAAAAATGGATTGTACAAGATGAATGTGACGATTCTCGATTATAAAAACCAAGGATTGAAGCAGTTGCAAGGTTCGCTCAAAGCATTAAGTCTCGAAGAAATTCAGTCGATTATAAAAAAGAGAGGTTGGGGAAGTTTGTTCGGAATCATACTTTCAATAATTGTTCTCGCTGTCATTACGCTCATGTTCTTACGTACTCGCAAAAAAAATGATTAATAAAATGTACAAAGGAATACTTACCATAACAATCATCACAATAATGATTGTTGTTGGAGGTATTTCTTCTGTACGTGCTGCATACAATCAGCAGATTAACTATCAAGGTAAACTTGCAAATTCTTCAAATGTAACTGTTCCTGATGGAACATATGCGATGGAATTCAAGCTCTACACTCAAGCTTCAGGTGGTTCAGCTGTCTGGACTGAAACACTTACCGGTGCAAATGAAGTTCAAGTTACCAATGGACTTTTCAGTACTATGCTCGGTTCTACAACACCATTTACTGGAGTTGATTTCAATCAGACCTTGTATCTCGGTATTAATATCGAGGGAGATGGTGAAATGACACCACGAAAGATTCTTGGAGCAGTTCCTGCTGCTTTCGTGGCTTCAAATGCGGATAATATTGATAATCTTTCATCAGAGCAATTCCTCCGATCTGATGCACAGAATGCAACGTCTTCATCAGGAACATTCCTCTCAATAGTTCAAACAGGAGCAGGAAAGATTGCAGAATTCTTTGGTCAGGCATCACAGACAGTACTCTCACTTCTTTCAAATGGAAATGTCGGTATTGGTACAACAACACCATACGAACGTCTTTCAGTTGTTGGTAATGCAGTTATCGATGGAAGTATTCGAACTTCTTCTATAACTTCTACATCAACAGCTACCTCAACATTTGCTGGAGGAGTTAATGTTACCTCAGGATGTATTGCGGTAAATGGAGTATGTGTTGAGTCGTCAAATTATTCAAACTCAGATGTAAATGCATATATTAATGGATCAACAACAATTCCAAAGACATACACAGACAACACCTTCTCAGGCCTCCAGACATTCTCAAACACTGGTACATCAACATTCGCAGGTGGTATTCAAACAACAGCACTCAACGTAACCTCAACCACAGCCTCATCAACCTTCGCAAACGGTATTAACCTTACTGCAGGATGTTTTGCAGTGAATGGTACATGTGTTGGAGGAAGTTCAGGATCGGGAACGGTTGGTTCAGGTACATCAGGACAGGTTCCATACTACGCATCTAATGGGACAACAATCACAGCAACTTCAACTCTCTCTATTAGTTCAAATAGTTATGTTGGAGTCGGTACTGCTGCTCCTGTTGCTCGATTCCATATTTCAACTGATGGAGTTGCCCCAGCATCATCATTGTTTAACAGTATTGCAGATTCAGTGGTTGTAAGTGGGGCAAATGTAGGTCAGAGAATCATATCATCTAGTTCAGGTTCAGGAAATTCAGGACAAGTTATCGGTATTCGTACTCGTGGCACGGTTGATGCTCCAACTGCAGTACAGGCAAATGACAGACTCTTCCTTTTGAGTGCCCAGGGATTCGATGGAACAAGTCGTCTTACCTCAGCATCTATTCTCTTTGAGGCTGATGCCGCGCCATCTACAGGAAGTGCACCAGGACGAATTTCATTCCTTACAACACCAGTTGGTGGGACAACTGCTCTTGAGGTTATGAGAATAACTAATGCTGGTAATGTAGGTATCGGTACAACCTCACCATATGCAAAACTTGCTGTTGCAGGACAGGTTGTTGGCCAGTATTTCACTGCTACATCATCAACTGCATCAGTATTCCCTTATGCCTCAACAACAGCGCTCACTGTATCTGGTACAAATGGTCTTACTGTAGGATCATTAACTGGTCCTCTTCAGGCTATAAATGGAACAGTGTCAGCTTCATCAACAGTTTCAGTTGTCTATGGAGGAACTGGACTCTCAACTTCTCCTTCATATGGACAACTTCTTCTAGGAACAGCAGGTGGAGGATATGGTCTTGTTGCAACTTCATCTCTTGGACTTTCAACTACAAATGTCTCAGAGGGTTCTAATCTCTACTATCTTGATTCTCGAGTTAATTCATACATTAACGGTTCAACCACTATTGCAAAAACATATACAGACAATACTTTCACAGGACTCCAAGCATTCTCAAACACAGGTACAACAACATTTGCAGGTGGAGTTCAGGCTACAGCACTCAACGTAACCTCAACTACAGCCTCATCAACCTTCGCAAACGGTATTAACCTTACCGCAGGATGTTTTGCAGTGAATGGTACATGTTTGAGTACATCAAGCTATGGTGATACTAATGTAAACTCATACATCAACGCTTCAACAACAATTCCAAAGACATATACAGCTAATACCTTCACAGGTACACAAACATTCAATGGTACCGTAAACCTTGGTTCTGTAGGATCAAACATGATTCTTTCAACCAATGCATCAGGTAATGTTACTGCTACCAGTGCTCCTACTGTTGCATACCTTACTGCGACATCAACAGCCACATCAACATTTGCTGGAGGAATCAATGTAACATCAGGATGTCTCGCGGTTAATGGAACCTGTGTTACTGGTACTGGTTCAAGCTATTCAAACTCAGATGCTAATGCATATATTAATGGATCTACAACAATTCCAAAGACATACACCGCCAACACATTCTCAGGACTCCAGACATTCTCAAACACTGGTACAACAACATTCGCAGGAGGAGTTCAAACAGCACTCCTCAACGTAACCTCAACTACTGCCTCATCAACCTTCGCAAACGGTATTAACCTTACAGCAGGATGTTTTGCAGTGAATGGTACATGTTTGAGTTCTGGAGGATCATCTCAATGGACAACAAGTGGTTCTGATATCTATTACACCACAGGTAATGTTGGTGTAGGAACAACATCACCATATGCAAAACTTTCAGTTGTAGGACAGGTTGTGGGTGAATACTTCTCTGCTACAAGTACAACAGCTACATCAAGCTTTATGGGAACATTGTCAGTGGGTTCAACTACTCCATCTGGCTCTTCACTCTTCAGTGTAGGAACATCATCACCTTTGTTGGTGGTGGACAAGAATACAGGATATGTGGGTGTTGGTACTGCTAATCCTCTATCTACTCTTGATGTGGTCGGAGATATTTCTGCAACAGGTGTTGGATACCTCTCATCTATCTGGGTTTCAACTTCATCAACAAACTTCTCTACTAATGCTAACTATATCAATAGTAATGTTTTGTCTTTGGGTGGAGCAGGACGTTCAGGAACATCAACTACTTTGACTATAGAGACAATGGATACGACATCTTCTAATGCATCAAGCACTCTAGGGTTGTATAATTATTTAACTAAAAACTTCTCTGGAACCCTTCTTAATATGTATGCAGAGATGAATGAAATAGCTGTATTTGCTGGTAATTTAACAAATGCATATGGCTCATATAATAAAATTAGAAAAAGCTCAGGCACCATCACCAACGCCTATGGTATGTATGTCGAAGACATCATCGGAGCAACCAACGCCTGGGCAGTATACACCTCAGGAACAACAAAGTCATACTTTGGTGGAAACGTAGGTATCGGAACAACT
>JACCEA012518215.1_pt1 | contig 58783 bp, 52 predicted proteins | sample 7449851 | NCBI WGS metagenome assembly JACCEA01 (sample SAMN15323453, study PRJNA562643) | freshwater metagenome | isolation source: river surface water | place: USA:Blue River Watershed | collected 2017-08-18 | reverse complement strand
CAATTCCTGCTGATTCTATTGCAGTAGCAACTTCTTCAGAAATTAATTCTCCTGATGAAACGATTAATTGATCTGAATCTGGTTGATATACATCATGAACAGAAGATCTACCTAAAATTCTATCATATAATGGCTCAACAACTTCATCATTTTTCTTTAATGCAGTTGCTACAATACCTCTTAATGTTCCACAATCATTAGAATTAATTACCACATCTTGAGCAACATCCACCAAACGTCTTGTTAAGTAACCTGCATCAGCCGTTTTTAGGGCCGTATCAGCAAGACCTTTACGCGCACCGTGAGTTGAAATAAAGTATTCTAAAATCGATAGACCTTCTTTAAAGTTAGATAAGATAGGATTCTCAATAATCTCTTGTGCACTTGCACCTGATTTTTGAGGTTTTGCCATTAATCCCCTCATACCTGAAAGCTGACGAATTTGTTCTTTAGAACCCCTAGCACCAGAATCGAACATCATGTAAATTGAATTGAAACCTTGACGATCGCTTTTCAATTGATCCATTAATGTTTGAGTCAATTTAGCATTTGTATGTGTCCAGATATCAATAATTTGATTATATCGTTCGTTATTGGTGATAAGACCCATGTTGTAATTCATCATTACTTCTTTCACATCCGTATCAGCCTTAAGAACCAATTCATCCTTTTCTTTAGGAATAATAACGTCATCTAAATTAAACGATAAACCTCCTTTAAATGCCATTTCATAACCCAATCCTTTGATATCATCAAGGAATTGCGCTGTGCGAGACGTACCAGAAATCTTTAACACATTACCAATAATATCTCTTAATGCTTTTTTAGTCAATACGTCGTTAATGAATCCTACTTCTCTAGGAACTTTTTCATTAAACATCACTCGACCACAAGTTGTTTCTATTAACATTAACTCAGGCTCACCATTTTCATTTAGATCATAAGATTTAACTTTAATATGAGCATGCAAATCCAATTTGTTCTCGTTGTAAGCAATAATTACCTCCTCTGGTGAATAAAAAGTACTTCCTTCGCCTTTTACGATTAACTCAGCAGTACTTTTCTTTCCTTTGGTAATGTAATATAAACCTAAAACCATATCCTGAGAAGGTACAGCAATTGGCGCACCATTAGCTGGATTCAAAATATTATGAGAGGCCAACATTAACATTTGAGCTTCCAAAATTGCAGCATTACCTAGAGGTAAATGTACTGCCATTTGATCCCCATCGAAATCCGCATTAAATGCCGTTGTAACTAATGGATGTAATCGGATAGCCTTTCCTTCAATCAATTTTGGCTGGAAAGCTTGAATACCTAGTCGGTGAAGAGTTGGTGCTCTATTTAAAAGAACTGGATGCCCTTTTAAGATGTTTTCCAAAATATCCCAAACGATTGGTTCTTTTCTATCAACGATTTTTTTAGCGGATTTTACTGTTTTTACAATACCTCTTTCAATCATCTTACGAATGACAAAAGGTTTGTAAAGCTCTGCTGCCATATCTTTGGGTAAACCACATTCATGTAATTTCAAATCTGGACCTACAACAATTACAGATCGTGCAGAATAATCAACACGTTTACCCAATAAATTTTGACGGAAACGGCCTTGTTTACCTTTCAATGAATCTGACAATGATTTTAACGCACGATTAGATTCTGTTTTTACTGCACTTGCTTTTCTTGAGTTATCGAACAAAGAATCCACTGATTCTTGCAACATTCGTTTCTCATTTCGCAAAATTACCTCAGGTGCTTTTATTTCAATTAATCGTTTTAATCGATTATTTCTAATAATTACCCTTCTATATAAATCATTTAAATCTGACGTAGCAAATCTTCCTCCATCTAATGGAACTAATGGTCTTAACTCGGGTGGAATAACTGGAACAACTTTAACAATCATCCATTCCGGTTTATTCTCAATACGTTTCTGAGAATCACGCATGGATTCAACAACTTGAAGTCTTTTTAAAGCTTCGTTTTTACGTTGAACTGAAGTTTCATGATTAGCTTGATAACGAAGATCATATGATAATTGCTCTAAATCTAAATTGCGTAATAAATCATGTAATGCTTCAGCACCCATTTTTGCAATAAATTTATTTGGATCATGATCTTCTAGGTATTGATTTTCCTTTGGTAAAGCATCTAAAATATCCAAATATTCCTCTTCTGTTAAGAAATCAGTTTCTTTTAAATGAATTCCATCTAGTGTATTGGCAAGACCAGCTTGAATAACTACGTATCTTTCATAATAGATAATTTGATCCAATTTTTTAGTAGGCAAGCCTAACATATACCCAATTTTATTAGGTAAAGATCTAAAATACCAGATATGCGCAACAGGAACTACCAATGAAATATGCCCCATTCGCTCTCGACGTACTTTCTTCTCTGTAACCTCTACACCGCAACGGTCACAAACAATTCCTTTGTAACGAATTCTCTTGTATTTTCCACAGTGGCATTCATAATCTTTTACAGGACCAAAAATTCGTTCACAAAACAACCCATCTCTTTCAGGTTTGTAAGTACGATAATTTATTGTTTCTGGTTTTAATACTTCACCACTAGATTGCTCAAGAATAACTTCTGGAGAAGCAAGTGATATGGTTATTTTATTAAAACTACTTTGTTTTTTTGGCGTTTCTTTTCTAAAAGTCATTTTTACTTTATTTAGTTAAGACTTAATTAATCTAACGAAATGTTTAAACATAAACCTCTCAATTCATGTAGCAATACATTGAATGATTCAGGTATACCTGGTTCAGGAATATTATCTCCTTTAACAATTGCTTCGTAAGCTTTTGCTCTACCAACAACGTCATCGGATTTCACTGTAAGTATCTCTTGAAGAATATTTGATGCACCATATGCCTCAATAGCCCAAACCTCCATTTCACCGAATCTTTGACCACCAAATTGAGCTTTACCACCCAATGGTTGTTGTGTAATTAAAGAGTATGGTCCGATTGAACGAGCATGCATTTTATCGTCTACCATGTGAGATAACTTAAGCATATAAATGATACCAACAGTTGCAGGCTGGTGGAACTTCTCTCCCGTTCCTCCGTCAAACAAATAAGCTTTTCCAGAACGTGGAACTCCCGCTTTATCTGTTAGTTCATTGATTTCCTGTGGAGTTGCACCATCGAAAATTGGAGTTGCAAATTTTACTCCCAATTTTTCTCCTGCCCAACCTAATACCGTTTCATAAATCTGACCAAGGTTCATACGAGATGGTACACCTAACGGATTTAGAACAATGTCTACCGGAGTTCCATCTTCCAAGAAAGGCATATCCTCTTGGCGAACAATATTAGCGACAATTCCTTTATTACCATGGCGACCTGCCATCTTATCACCCACTTTTAATTTACGTTTTTTTGCAACATAAACCTTAGCTAATTTCACGATTCCAGCAGGTAGTTCATCACCTACAGAAATATGAAATTTTTTACGTTTATAGATACCTAAAAGATCGTTTGCTTTAATATTAAAATTGTGTAATAAGCGAATAATCAACTGATTCACATCTTGCTCTGATGTCCAATTTAATGGATTTACAATTGTATAATCAATAGACAATAAATTCTTTTGGTTGAATTTAGTTCCTTTTTTAATTATCTCCTCTTTGTAATTATTGAATACACCAGCCGCTTTGTGTTCACCAACTATTTGAATCAATTTATCCACTAATTGGTCTTTCAATTTAGCCAATTCAACTTGATACTCTGACTCTAATTGATCTAAAGCTGGTTTATCTTGTGATTTTGTTTTTCTATCTTTAATCGCTCTTGAAAACAATTTTTTATTGATTACAACGCCTCTTAAAGAAGGACCAGCTTTTAAAGAAGCATCTTTAACATCACCAGCTTTATCACCAAAGATTGCACGCAATAATTTTTCTTCCGGCGATGGATCTGTTTCACCTTTTGGTGTAATTTTTCCAATTAAAATATCACCTTCTTTAATTTCTGCACCAATTCTGATTAAACCATTTTCATCCAAATCTTTGGTTGCTTCCTCACTAACATTAGGAATATCAGAAGTTAATTCTTCCATACCTCGTTTTGTATCACGAACTTCCAAAGAATATTCATCAATATGAATTGAAGTAAATATATCGTCCCTAACAACTCGCTCTGAAATTACAATCGCATCCTCAAAATTATATCCTTTCCATGGCATGAATGCTACTTTAAGATTTTGACCTAACGCCAATTCTCCTTGTTGCGTAGCGTATCCTTCACAAAGTACTTGATCTTTTGAAACACGATCTCCTTTAGATACAATAGGCTTCAAGTTAATACATGTACTTTGGTTAGTTTTCATGAATTTTGTAAGATTGTAAGTAATTACTTCACTTTCAAAACTTACTAATTTATCAGCTTCTGTCCAATCGTAACGAATAGTAATTTGATTAGCATCAACATATTCAACTACTCCAGTACCTTCTGCATTAATCAAAACTCGAGAATCCCTTGCAACCAATCGTTCAATACCTGTACCTACAATTGGAGAATTTGGTCTTAATAATGGAACAGCTTGACGCTGCATGTTTGATCCCATCAAGGCTCTATTGGCATCATCGTGTTCTAAGAAAGGAATCGAAGATGCTGCTATAGATGCAATTTGGTTAGCTCCAACATCAATTAAGTTTATTTTCTTAGGCTCAACTAAAGGAAAATCTCCTTCAAATCTTGCTTTAACTAAATCACTTAATAAGGTACCTTTATCATCCATTTGCACATTAGCCTGAGCAATCATTTTTTCATCTTCCTCTTCTGCTGCTAAATAAATAGGTTGTTTGGCTATTTGAACTTTTCCATTATCAACTTCACGATAAGGTGTTTCGATAAATCCAAGTTTATTTACTTTGGCAAAAACACATAGTGAAGAAATCAACCCAATATTCGGACCTTCAGGAGTTTCGATAGTACATAGACGACCATAATGCGTATAATGCACATCTCGTACCTCAAATCCAGCACGCTCTCTTGATAAACCGCCTGGTCCTAGTGCAGATAGTCTTCGTTTGTGAGTTACCTCTGATAATGGATTTGTTTGGTCCATGAACTGAGATAACTGGTTAGTACCAAAAAATGAATTAATTACAGAAGAAAGAGTCTTCGCATTAATTAAATCGATTGGAGTAAACACTTCATTATCACGTACATTCATACGTTCACGAATAGTTCTAGCCATACGAGCTAAACCTACTCCGAATTGAGCATATAATTGTTCACCAACTGTTCTTACACGACGATTTGATAAGTGATCGATATCATCAACATCCGCTTTTGAATTAATTAATTCAATTAAGTATTGAATAATAGAAATAATGTCTTTTTTTGTTAAAACTCTTGATTCTTCCGATTGATCAGTCTTTAGTTTTTTATTCATTCTAAAACGACCAACTTCTCCTAAATCATAACGAGTATCAGAGAAAAACAATTTCTCAAAAACATTTTTTGCAGTTTCATAATCTGGTGGTTCAGCGTTACGTAATTGTCTGTAAATGTGCTCGATTGCTTCTTTTTCACTATTAGAAGTATCTTTTTGAAGCGTGTTATAGATAATTGTAAAATCGATATTAGCACCATCTTCCTTATGCAAAATAACTGCCTTAGCACCAGAAGAAATAATTGCCTCAATATGTTCTTCAGTTAAAACTGTTTCACGATCTAAAAGGACTTCATTTCTCTCAATAGAAACAACTTCGCCTGTATCTTCATCAACGAAATCTTCAATCCAAGTTTTCAAAACTCTTGCAGCCAAACGTCTATCAACTAATTTTTTAGCATTTGCCTTAGTTACTTTAACTTCATCTGCTAATCCGAAAATTTCAAGAATATCCTTATCCGCTTCATAACCAATTGCTCTTAGTAACGTTGTAACTGGTAATTTCTTTTTACGGTCAATGTATGCATACATAACTCCGTTAATGTCCGTAGCAAATTCAATCCAAGATCCTTTGAATGGAATAATACGAGCAGAATATAATTTTGTACCATTCGCATGGCGGCTTTGTCCAAAGAAAACACCAGGTGAACGGTGCAACTGTGAAACAATAACACGTTCGGCACCATTTATAACAAATGAGCCTTTAGGTGTCATATATGGAATTGTACCAAGATAAACATCTTGTACGATAGTTTCAAAATCTTCGTGTTCTGGGTCTGTACAATATAACTTTAATTTAGCTTTTAATGGTACGCTATAAGTTAGACCTCTTTCGATACATTCCTCAATAGTATAACGAGGAGGATCAATAAAATAATCCAAGAACTCAAGAACAAATTGATTTCTTGTATCTGTTATTGGGAAATTTTCAGCAAAAACTTTAAATAAGCCTTCACTTTCTCTATTTTCTGGAGTTGTTTCTAATTGAAAGAACTCTTGAAAAGATTTCAATTGAATTTCTAAAAAATCAGGATATTCAAACTGATTTTTACTTGATGCAAAACTGATCCTTTCAGTTGTATTTTTTTGTGTTGCCAAGGTTCAACAGTTTTAATTTATAAAAAACTAGATACGCGAAAAAAAGGTGATATGAAACAGAATAAGGCATCCCGAATTCGGGACGCCTGACCTGTCATTATTTAATGAAATTATTTAATTTCAACTTCAGCACCAGCCTCTTCTAGAGACTTTTTAAGTCCTTCAGCCTCGTCTTTAGAAACACCTTCTTTCAAAGTTGCAGGAGCTCCATCAACTAAATCTTTAGACTCTTTCAAACCGTTACCAGTTAATTCTTTTACTAATTTAACTACAGCAAGTTTGTTAGCACCACCAGCTTTAAGAATTACATCGAATTCAGTTTTTTCAGCAGCAGCTTCACCAGCACCTGCAGCAGCACCTGCTACCATTACCGGAGCAGCAGCAGCTGGCTCAATTCCATACTCATCTTTAAGGACAGCAGCTAATTCATTTACTTCCTTTACCGTTAAATTTACAAGCGTTTCCGCTATTTGCTTTACATCAGCCATTTTGATTTGATTTTAAAAACGTTTTACACTAATTATTTTTCTTCTAAAGTTTTAAGAATTCCAGCGATTTTAGCACCAGAACCTTTAAGGCCAGAAATAACATTCTTGGCAGGACTTTGCAACAATCCAATAATATCTCCAACAAGTTCTTCTCTGCTTTTCAAAGATTCCAAAGTTGCCAATTGATCATCTCCAATAAAAACAGCTTCATTAATATAAGCTCCTTTTAAAACAGGTTTAGTACCTTTTTTTCGAAATTCTTGAATTAATCTTGCCGGGGCATTTCCAACCTCACTAAACATGATAGACGTTCCGCCTTTCAATGTTTCTTTAAGGTCACCAAAATCTTTACCCTCAACACGATCCATTGCTTTTTCAAGAAGTGCATTCTTCACAACTCTTAAACGAATGTTGGTTTGAAAACATCTTCTTCTTATTGCATTGATTGTATCTACTGTCAATTCTGCTGTATCGGCAATATAGAATACATTAGCTTCCTGTATTTCAGAAGCTAATACATCTATGTAGTTTGATTTTTCTTCTCTTGTCATTTTTTCTAAATTTTAAGCAGTGACAGATTTTGAATCAATTTGAATACCTGGACTCATAGTCGCTGACAAGTAAATACTCTTAATATAAGTACCTTTAGCAGCAGAAGGTTTCATTTTGACCAATGTTTGAATAATTTCATTGGCATTTTCACGTATTTGATCTCCACCAAAACTTGTCTTACCAATACCGGCATGTACAATACCATATTTATCTACACGAAAATCAATTTTACCCGCTTTTACTTCCTGAACAGCTTTACCTATGTCCATAGTAACAGTACCTGTTTTTGGATTCGGCATTAAACCTCTTGGTCCTAAAATACGACCTAAAGCACCTACTTTACCCATAACAGATGGCATAGTAATTATTACATCGATATCAGTCCAACCACCTTTGATTTTTTCTATATAATCGTCTAAACCAACGTGATCAGCTCCTGAAGCTTTAGCTTCTGCTTCTTTGTCTGGTGTACACAACACCAAAACGCGAACATCTTTACCTGTACCGTGAGGCAAGGCAACTGTTCCTCGAACCATTTGATTTGCCTTTCTAGGATCAACACCTAAACGTACAGCAATATCAACTGAAGCATCAAATCGAGTTGATGAAACTTCCTTAATTAAATTACAAGCATCACTTAAGGAATATGCCTTGGAGAAATCGTATTTCGCCAAAACTTCTTTTCGTTTTTTTGGAATCCTTTTCATAAACTTGTATTATTTAGATTTTGGAGCTTCACCCCCTTTAACAGTAACACCCATACTTCTTGCTGTACCTGCCACCATTCTCATGGCAGAATCAACCGTGAAACAATTCAAATCTGGAAGTTTGTCTTCAGCAATAGCTCTAACTTGATCCCATGAAATTGAACCTACTTTAACACGATTTGGTTCAGCAGAACCCTTTTTTATTTTAGTATGCTCTACAATCTGAACAGCTGCAGGAGGCGTTTTTAAAATAAAATCGAATGATTTGTCACCATAAACTGTGATAACTACTGGAACTACCTTTCCTTGTTTATCCTGTGTTCTAGCATTAAATTGCTTACAAAACTCCATGATATTCACCCCTTTGGCACCTAATGCAGGTCCAATTGGCGGTGAGGGATTGGCCGCTCCTCCTTTGATTTGCAGCTTAATTAACGCTGCGACTTCTTTTGCCATTTTACTATAAATTATGTAGTCAAACGTGAATTATGTCGGGAAGCTTTAATCGACTTTTCACTCCTACGGTTAATACAAAACTAAACTTCTTTCTCAACTTGCATATAGCTAAGCTCTAATAGGTTTTTCCTACCAAAAATCTTAACCATAACTTTAAGTTTCTTTTTCTCTTCATTAATTTCATCAATGACACCACTAAAGTTATTGAATGGTCCATCAATTACTTTAACTGATTCTCCAATGGTGAATGGAATTTTCATTTCTTCCTCGTTCTCAGAAAGTTCATCAACTTTTCCAAGAATACGATTCACTTCAGACAACCTCATAGGAACAGGACTTCCGCCCTTTTCTGCACCTAAAAAACCAATAACATTCGTAATATTTTTAATGACGTGAGCAACTTCTCCAACAAGAGCAGCCTCTATTAAGACATAACCTGGAAGGTATGCACGTTCTTTGGAAATTTTCTTACCATTACGGATTTGAAAAACTTTTTCAGTTGGAATTAGAACCTGAGAAACATAATCAGTTAAATTATGACGACTTATTTCAAGTTCAAGATATTCTTTCACTTTTTTCTCTTTTCCACTCACAGAGCGAACTACATACCAACGTTTTTTTATTTCTTCCATTCGATGAGAAATTAAAACATATTATAAATCATCCCCACTAAACCTCTCCATGTAGATCCAGAATCTCCTGTAATACCGAAAACTAAATCCATTACAAAAATTGAGATAGAAAATAGAACGGATGCAACCACAACAACGATTGTGTTACTTTGTAACTCTTTCCATGTTGGCCATGATACATTATGTATCATTTCGCTATAAGTTTCAATAATATACTCTTTAATTTTCATCACCATTCAATTCGTTAATTCAACTTGCACGGGTGGTAGGATTCGAACCCACGACCAATGGTTTTGGAGACCACTACTCTACCAGCTGAGCTACACCCGTTTGGTTTAAAAAGGGGGAGAAAAATTCTCCCCCTTAACTAGCTCATATGATACTTTATTAAGCGATAATCTCAGTAACCTGACCAGCACCTACTGTTCTACCACCCTCACGGATAGCGAAACGTAGACCTTTATCCATCGCAATAGGAACGATTAACTTAACATTAATAGTCACGTTATCTCCTGGCATAACCATTTCCCGACCATCTGTTAAAAGAATCTCTCCTGTAACGTCTGTTGTTCTGAAATAAAACTGAGGACGGTATTTGTTGTGGAAAGGAGTGTGACGACCACCTTCTTCTTTCTTCAATACATAAATCTCAGCTTTAAATTCGTTGTGAGGAGTTGTAGAACCTGCTTTACAGATAACCATTCCACGTTTAATTTGAGTTTTCTCAATACCTCTTAACAACAAACCTACGTTATCTCCAGCTTCACCTCTATCCAAAATTTTACGGAACATCTCTACCCCTGTTACAGTTGAAGTTAATTTATCTTCACCCATACCTAAAATCTCTACTGGATCTCCAGAGTTGATAACACCTGTTTCAATTCTTCCTGTTGCAACAGTACCACGACCAGTGATCGTAAATACATCTTCAACTGGCATTAAGAATGGTTTATCGATGTCACGTGGAGGAAGTTCAATGTAAGTATCTACTGCATCCATTAAATCTTCAACAGTTTTAACCCATTTCTCTTCACCATTTAAAGCTCCAAGTGCAGAACCTTGAATTACAGGAGCATTATCTCCATCATATTGATAGAAAGAAAGTAACTCACGAACTTCCATTTCTACTAATTCTAATAATTCTGGATCATCAACCATATCCACTTTGTTCATGAAAACAACCATTCTAGGAACACCTACTTGGCGACCTAAAAGGATGTGCTCACGTGTTTGAGGCATTGGACCATCTGTTGCAGCAACAACTAAGATTGCACCATCCATTTGAGCAGCTCCAGTTACCATGTTCTTTACGTAATCCGCGTGACCTGGACAGTCAACGTGAGCGTAATGACGATTAGCAGTTGCATACTCGATGTGCGAAGTATTAATAGTAATACCACGTTCTTTCTCTTCAGGAGCATTATCAATTGAGGAGAAATCACGAACAGCCGCCAAACCTTTACTAGCTAATACGCTAGAAATTGCTGCTGTTAAAGTTGTTTTACCGTGGTCAACGTGACCAATTGTTCCGATGTTTACGTGCGGCTTGGAACGATCAAAATTCTCTTTTGCCATTTTTTAAAAAATTGTTACGGTTAATAATTTTAGTTAAACCCTTTTATATTACAAAGCATCTCAAGGACACTATTGTTTCTTTATTATTACTGTAGAGCCAATGACGAGATTTGAACTCGTGACCTCTTCCTTACCAAGGAAGCGCTCTACCCCTGAGCTACACCGGCAGAAATTATTGAGCGGGAGACGAGATTCGAACTCGCGACATTCAGCTTGGAAGGCTGACGCTCTACCAACTGAGCTACTCCCGCTTTAATAATACTACCTTGGTGGGGGTGGATGGACTCGAACCAACGATACCAAACGGTGACAGATTTACAGTCTGCTGCAATAGCCACTATGCGACACCCCCAACACTCCGAGCCGATGGAGGGATTCGAACCCCCGACCAGCTGATTACAAATCAGCTGCTCTGGCCAACTGAGCTACATCGGCTTGTGTTTTGTTAACGATAACTTAAAGAACGTACCCAAAATTTCGGATTGCAAATGTATGACTTTTTTTTTTATCTGCAACAACCAAATGCTTTTTTTTCAAAAAAAAATACAAATCACCTTGTTTTTTATTTTCTTGCACGGTAGTTTATTGATCAAAAATAGTTTTTATTCACTGAATTTGGAATTATTTTAATAGAATAGTATTAACTTCAATGTTCAATTTATTTCTATGAAAAAAATATTATTCTTTTACTTAATTCTTAACACATTTTTTCTTTCTGCTCAATCATTTCCTGATGATAAACAAAAATTTATTAAGTATCTCAATGATTTATATACTGACAACGAATCTGAAAAGGTTAGAAACTTTGCCAATGATGTATTGAAAGATAACCTTTTGAAAAATGGCATAATTGATGACAACACGTTTACTCAAATGGTAAACACCTGCAATAACCTAAAGGATAACTCTTTGAAATCCTATCCTGACATTTTCAATTACTTATACTCATACAATCAAGTTTTGACTAAAGGAGTAAATTCTGGAAATATTGAAAGTTGGCATACTGTTCTTGATCAACTCATCGAGAAAAAAGAAAAAAACACGGATGAATTTTTAAAATTCAGTTTACATTATTTCTTATATGGTAAAATTTCTGATGCCTCTAATTCCAAATGGTTTTACACGGGTGGTGATTTTACTTTTGAATACATTTCAACCCCTTCAATCAAACTTGAAGGCGGGAACCTACGGTGTTTGTTCACGGATAAATCCTCTGGCGCCAATGCAACAGATAGTATCGTTATTCAACAAACTAGTGGTAATTTAAATTTAATCACAAAAAAATGGAGTGGTTCAGGCGGAAAAATAAATTGGACTAAAACCGGTGTAAGTGAGGATAAAATGTTTGCTACACTTAAGAACAACTATCAATTAAACACAAAGATTTCAGAAATAAAACTGGATTCAGCCCATTTAACCGCCCCGTATTTTCAAAGTCCAGTTTTGGGAACTATCGAAGACCGCACAGCCACCTATTTACGAGATGTTGATCGCATTTACCCTCGTTTTTACTCTTATTCAAAAGATGAAAAAGTATTAAATATAATGGATGGTATTGATTATTTTGGTGGATTTCTAATTGAGGGGGATAAATTAATTGGCAAGGGTGATGAGCAAACACCTGCAAGAGTAATAGTTAAACGAGATAAAAAGCCGTTTATCGTTGCATCTGCATCCTTATTTCAATTTACAATCAATTCCATTCAATCATCACAAACAGCCCTCAAGATTTTAATTGGTAAGGATTCCATTTTTCATAACTCTATAAATTTCAATTATACCAATTCGACTAAAGGAATTGAAATTGCACGACCAATCAAAGGACGTGGTTTAGCTCCTTTTGAGGACACCTATCATAAACTGGATATTTATGCACAGCGTATTTTATTTAATGTAGGAACGAATGAACTAAGGTTCACATATGACTATGGCTCACCGATTGATTTAAGAAATGCGAAATTTGAATCGATAGATTACTTTGATGAAAAGCGTTTTGATTCCTTTAAGGGCATGGATGCACAAAACCCCCTTTCCCTTGCCGCAAAATACTCAATTGAAAAAAATGCAACTGTATTTACAGAAGGAGAATTTGCTAGTGCAATAAACAAGTTCATTACACAATGTAAACCCTTAATGCTGGAAATGGCAATTCATGGCTTTATCGAATATGATACAGACAACAAAACAGTTAAAATAAAGGAAAAACTTTTTAAATACGTTGATTACAAATCAGGAGTTCGAGATTTTGACAACCTCAGTTTTGTGAGTGATTTATCACCCCAACTTAAAAACTTTTCAGAACAAGAATTGAAAGCAATCAAAGCTGACCCTCAATTGCTGACTGAATATAATCAACTATTGGAAAAAGATAATAGAAGAAAAACACTACCTTTCTATGCTGTTTTGGACTTGAACTCAAATGATTTAATTATTGATGGTATTGATTTCCTTACCTTATCTGCGAGTCAACCCTCTTTTGTTTCACCTACGGATTTACAAGTAACTTTTAAAGAAAACCGCAATTTCAATTTCAATGGAATTATTCATTCAGGTAAAATCGCTGTAACCTCTGATATCGGCGACTTCAACTATCAAACCAATTCTTTTCAAATTAAAAACGCTAAACAAGTATCGTTCATCGTTAATCCTTTCACCGAAAAAGAAAAAAGCAATGGACCCATCGAAATGATTTCCTCACTTTCAAATGTTACGGGAACACTAATTCTTGATGACATCAATAATCGATCCGGTAAAAACAAACAATTTTTGAATTACCCCAAATTATCCATTGTAAAACCTAGTTCCATTTACTACAATGACATTTTAAATGGTGCGTATGATTCTACCCGGTTTTATTTATCAATTGAACCATTTGAATTAGATAGTTTGTCAAGCTTTAGTGAAAAATCACTGGTTTTAAAAGGTGAATTAACATCGGCAGGAATTTTTCCAAAATTAAAAGAGAACATTCGAATCATGGATGATTATTCATTTGGGTTCTCTACCCAAGCCCCAGAAAATGGATATAAATTTTACAATGGTAATACCAACTATAAAAACAAAATCCTATTATCTGGAAACGGCTTACAAGGTGCGGGTACCATTCAATTTGTAGAAGCTACAGCAGAATCAACTAAATTAACTTTTCTACCTGACTCAACTATTGGATTAGCCAAATTTATAAATAAAGCGACTGAAGAAAAACTACAACTTCCAGATGTATATAATGACCGTGCTTTCATATGCTATTTGCCAAAATTAAAAATACTTAAGGCTTCCTCCACAAACGATAATCCAATGCGACTTTTCAATAACGAATCTCATCTTGCCGGAACGTTGGTTTTTTCAGAAACTAGTTTAACTGGTTTCGGAGAAATCGGTTTTAAAACGGCTTCCATGTTTTCCAGATTCTATCGGTTTAACCGATGGGAAATTTTAGCAGATACATCGAGTTTCTTTTTGAAAAATGCGTTCAGGGAACAAGGAGATGATCCATTGGCATTAAAAGCAGATGGAGTTTCGGCCAAAATTAGTTTTAAAACGAGAAAAGGCGAATTCAACTCATCAAATACGAAGCAAATTGAATTCCCATCCAATTTGTATTATTGTCAAATGGATAAATTCTTCTGGTATATGGATGAATTAAGTATTGACATGGAAAGAAACAAGGACGGACTAACTTCTTTTGAAACTGATGCATCAGGTATAATTCCCAATTTTTATTGTTACGATCCAAAAATCTCTAACGACAAAAAAATAACTTTTAAAGCGTTGAATGCACGATATGATTTAAAAACGCAACATATATTTTGTGACAAAGTGGTCAATATTCCAGTAGGAGATGTGTTCATTTATCCGGATAGTAACAAATTAGTAATTGAGAAAAAAGCATATATTAAGCCATTTAAAAATGCAAAAATTGAAACTAAGAACAAAATGCATCTTTTTGAACAATGTAACCTTGAACTCATAGATAAATCACAATATAAAGCCAACGGTAAATACAAATACATTGATATTGACAAGGGAATTTCTTTAATTCAAATGGATGATATTCTATGTTCCAATTTTATCACCAAAGCAGTTGGAACAATTAAAGAAAATCGAGGATTTAAATTATCAAAACAATTTGAATATTTCGGAAACATAGAGGTTTTACCTAATGAAGATAGTATTCTTTGTGATGGCAGTACCCGAATCGTACATGATTGTAAATATAAAAAATCATGGATGGCGTTCAAAGATAAAATCCAACCGATGAATATTCAAATCCCTATTGGGAAAGAGATAAAAAATACAGATGACCAGCCACTTGGCTTAGGATTTTATCGAGACAAAGAAAACAAAAACCTGTATACAGCCTTTCTGTCATTAACGAATATGCCCGAAGATGAAATTCTATACACCGCTACTGGTTATTTGCAATTTAATGCTGTCAAAAACGAGTTTCAAATTTCAACTAAAAAACAACTTAAGCAGCGCAATGAGAATATTTCAATTGATGCCTTAACCACTGATAATTTTATGTCATTGGATATTGAAAACAATAATTGCAATATTTATGGGGAGGGCGAAATTACATTAGGACAACCCATGGGTGAAACAACTATCCAATCTTTCGGATCTATCAGGTATGATGCTTCTTCCAATAAAAAAATCAGCATGTCGCTTACTTCTAAATTCTCGTTTCCAATAAATCAAGAACTCATGGAGGGATTAGCGAAAAAAATGAAAGTAACCGAAGAGTTAATTACCACAAAAGAAGCTGACATAAATAAAACCAATTTTGACCGAGCCATGAAACATTGGAATAATCAAAAAGAATACGAAAAAATAAGAGAAGCAATATTAAACGAAACTACACCTAAATTTCCTAAATCAATGGAACAAGCGATCGTGGTAACTGGTATGGAATTAGTTAATTACGACAAAAATGAAAAACATGGATTAAAATCGAATACACAAAATGTTGTAGTGGTTGGAATGTATGAAAAACCCGTTTTTAAATCCGTGCCATATGAGTTTTATATTGATTTGAATGCTGAAGATTTAAATAAATATAACTTTGGACTCAATTTCAACGTAGGTAACTCAGAATATTTCTTTAATATGAAAACTATTTCTAAAACTTCAAGGGATTTAAAGGTGCTTACAACAGATGAAATCTTTAATAAAACTTTATTTGAAATGAAACCAAAAATGAAAAACATCAAGAATTTCAGTTTTGATGGTACGGAAAATCCAGAAATAAAGGAATATTTTAATGAAATTTTTTAATGATGGATTATCTATTAGTATTTTCTGCGGCAATAATTGGATACCTTTTCGGTTCCATACCAACTGCTGTTTGGATAGGACGATTTTACTACAATATTGATGTAAGGCAACACGGAAGTAAAAATGCTGGGGCTACGAATACTTTTCGGGTATTGGGTAAAAAGCCAGGAATTTTTGTACTTGTCATTGATGTCTTAAAAGGTATTATTGCATCCATGTTCCCGATTCTTTTTATTGACCTACATGAAATGAGCTATGCGTTTTTAATTTCATTAAGACTACTTTCATCAATCTTTTCAATGATTGGTCATGTACTACCCTTGTTTGCTGGATTCAAAGGAGGCAAAGGAGTGGCTACTTCGTTAGGCGTATTGATTGGACTACAACCTTTTGCTGCATTGATCTGTTTTTCAATTTTTCTACTAGTTTTCATCTCATCAAAATTTGTTTCCCTTGGTGCGATCATTTCAGCTATCACCTACCCCTTTATTGTTTATTTTGTTGATCCAAATGTACTATTTCATGAAATGGTTTTCACCGTGATACTTAGCTCTGCAGTAGTTTTTACGCATCGAAAAAATATATTCCGTTTAATTAAAGGAGAAGAGAATAAAATGAACCTTTTTAAACGATAATTGTATGGAATTCTTTAAATTTTGAAGAAACTTCTTATTTATAGCGTTTGTTTTTTTATGTCCAGCCAATTCATGGTTTTTGGTCAAACTAAGAACGATGAAAAAAAATTAAATTCCATGTTCTGGTCAGGGAATTACAAAGAAATTATTCTTGATTATGCCCTACTTTACAATAAAGACCGAAAAAATTTAGACGTCAATTTCAAATATGGCACATGCCTACTTTTTGAATCGGATAGTCTTTCAACAATGAATAAGGCTATTGGTCATCTCACCTTTGCATGCGCTAGTGAAGAATCTCTTGCAGAATATCATTATTTTCTTGGTAGAGCACTGCATCGAATTGCTGATTATAACGGTGCTTTAAAACAATTTGAATTATACAAAAGAAAAAAAACGAAAACCACGGCAGCGTTAGATGCTGACTTATTCATCAGTTATTGCTCCAATGCATTAAATTTAAAGGAGTTAGCCAATGCTTCATACAGTAAAACTGGAACAATAATACCAGCAGAAATAGGTAAATCTTACAATTTAAATCAAATAGACTTATCGGGAAAATTTTTTAACAGCATCGAATTTCAAAGCAAAATAGACAAAAAAAGAAATTATGAACCTCTCATATATAAACCTGAAAACGCCACGCTTCGTTTCTATGCTAGTTTTGGGGATAAAGATGAAGGGAACAAAGATATTTATATGGTTAGTGGAAGCTACGAGGACAAGAAAATCACAAGATTATCATCCATAATTAATAGCAATTCTGATGAAGCGCTTCCAGTGTTTGACGAAAAAACGCATTACCTATATTTTTCATCTTTAGGACATAATAGTTCTGGTGGATATGATATTTATCGCTCCAAGTTGGATAGTATAACGAATGAATTTAGTGTACCAGAAAATTTAGGGCAAGGCATTTCAACTCCATACGATGATTTCCTGTTCATGTATAATTCTTCGAACAACAAGTCGCTAATCACATCAACAAAATTAAGTCCTGATGGCGAATTATCCATCTTTCAAGGTACTATTTCATTTTTAGAATCAAAGAAAAATTCCTCCAACCTTGTTCAAGTGCAGTTTAATAACGGTGGAAATAATGCAATTAAATTGACCACTATTCTTGTAAAAGACAGCTTAAATAACACAATTACTCAAGTTACTAAATCAAGTGAAAAAGAAGCTGTAGAATTGAATTTACCTCCCGGAACTTATCGCTATTTCATTGAATTATCAGGTAGTAAAGATTTTTTTGAAGCCCAAATAGTTATACCTGAAAAACAAGAAACAATTTCACAAATTATTGAATATTCCATAGATGACTTAAATACAGAACTTGTTCGAATTAACCAACCCGATTCCAGTGGAAATTCTACCACAAGAATTGCTAAAAATATTTCACCAACCGATGGGAATCAAACTATCGGAGCAACCGTTATTGATGAAAAATTGGAAAAGGAAGTTCTTGAAAAGTTAAATTTAGAAAACTTCAGTCAAGTTGAAGTTATTGATGCTATTTCGGACCGAATCATTGAATTTGAACTAACTCAAAAAGAAAATGAAGAATTAGCAGATCGATTAAACCTAGCTATAGTGAATAATCAGGAATATTACCAACAGTTGCAGGAGGAGATCGATTCTATTTCGAAAGAATTAGACGAAACAACGAATATTGAGAAAATAGAAAAATTGAAGTACATTCAAAATACCTTAGCTGAACAAGAAGAGATCCTTCAACAAACTATTTGGCTACAAGCATTGAATGATTCGATTCGAAATGACATAAAAAATAAAACCGACAATTTTAATACGGTACAATCCATAGGAAAGAACCTAACTGAATTAACACAACAGGAAAATGAAGCCGAGGCTTACAAACTCATCCTTGATAATTACCAATCAATCAACTCACTTAGCGCTACGTCTGCTTTGAAAAAGAACTACAATGACTTGTTAGATGTAGAATTAGAACTTTCGAGATTAGATAAAAAAATCATTCAGCTTACCAATGATAAAATCAAACTGGATGAGGATCTAAAACAAGCTGAGATTAACGCTAGAAATGCTTCGAAAAAGGAAAAAATAAATTTGGATCAATCCATTACCGAAATCAAGCAAAAGATAGTTTCCATTGAAAAACAAATAAATAAATACAAATTAGATAAATCGGAATTGTCAATTCTTAAAACGGATAAAGAGCTTAAAAGAAATATACTCTCTTCGATTTTAAAAGAAGGCATTGATGAATCCCTTTCCTATGAAACGGCCTTAAAACACTACCTACCCAGTTCTATTAACATTCGGAGCAAAACAAATGAGATTAATTTGCAATTGAATGAAACAGAGGGGAAGTTAACATCAAACGAAATTAATTACCTCAACCAAAGAAAATTATATTTATCTAAAAAAGAAATACTTTCTGAAAACTACCCAAACCAAGAACAGCTTATTCAAATAGAAAAAGAATATGTAGAATCGATCAAATCCCTTATCGAACAAACAAAGAATTCAGATACAACTTTGTTTACTGAATTTCTAAATGAAAAACTGCAAGAAAGTTCTGCAAAACTTCAAGCACTTCAAGAGGAACAAAATCCGAACGAAATCACTAAATCGGATGTGACGCATATTACTCCTGATAAAACAGACGAAAAACAGGATGAAAATCAGAATAAACCAGAGAAGGATGACGAAATTACTAAATCGGATGTGACACAAATTACTCCTGATAAATCAGACGAAAAACAGGATGAAAATCAGAATAAACCAGAGAAGATTGACGAAATCACTAAATCGGATGTGACACAAATCACTCCTGATAAATCAGACGAAAAACAGGATGAAAATCAGAATAAACCAGAGAAGATTGACGAAATCACTAAATCGAATGTGACGCATATTACTCCTGATAAAACAGACGAAAAACAGGATGAAAACCAAAATAAACCAGAGAAGATTGACGAAATCACTAAATCGGATGTGACGAAAAATCAAGACCTATCAAATGAAATTCTATCACAGGAATTACCAGAAAAGTCAAACGTTTTAATTGATGCTACTGTTACTGATTTGAGAAATTCTACAAACGAAATCAAGAAGGAAAAATCAAGTATCTACAGAGAAATTCAAGTTTCACATACCAATTTACCTTTATATTCAATTGAAAAATTAAAACATGATGAAGCGCTTTTAATCGATCAATTAAAAAGGATTTCTGATGAAATTAACCTAACTAAAAACAATAAAGCGAGTAATAAAAATAAAATAATCAACAAAGAACTAGAACAAAGCATTACAGAATTAGAAATTCAACAAGATGAGCTATTAACCAAACTTACCAATATTCAAATTGAATTAGAAAAGCAAAATCTATCGGAAATTAACATCGGAATGAATTCGAACACGGTTGATCTAGATATTACTAAACAACAAGAAATTGCATCAACTCAGGAATATAGAAACTATGTAGAACAACTTGTAGCGTTCGAAAATTCTTCGAGAAACCTCAAACTAATTAATGATACCATTGCTCTGATTCAAGCAGCAATTGATCAAGAAATCACCTATTTGTTATTGAACCCAGAAAAGGAAAAAGGAAGAATTATCATTGAACAATTAATTCAGCAATTGGAAGTTCAAGTAAGTAAAAGAAATAATATCTCCTCTAATTTAACAGCCATTAAACGTGAAATTAATCGCATTGAGGAAACTTCCCCAATAAATAAAAATGATCTGCGCTACCTAGCATCTGCGAGAATTGAACCAATTAAAAAAATCGCTAGCTCACCTGAACAAGATATTATTCCAAAAACGGGTTTTAACTTGAATGCACAAGAATCCTATTACAGTTCTAAAAACCCAATTCCACAAAATGTAAAACCTCCATCAGGATTGGTTTATAGAGTTCAAGTTGGTGCTTTTCGTAAACCCATTCCTCAAAATCTTTATTCAGCATTTAATCCGGTTTCTGGAGAATTAGCACCAAACGGTCTAACCTTGTACATGGCTGGTTATTTCAATAGTTCAAATAACGCGGTAAGTGCTCGCAAACAAATTCAACAATTGGGATATACGGATGCATTTGTTGTTGCTTATTGTAATGGTAGAAAAATTAGCTTGGGAGAAGCAAGACAGTTAGAATCACGCGGTGAATGTGTTCCACTTGATTCCAATCAATTTATATTGGAAATTGTTCAGCGCACCAAGGAAGCAATGAGCAACCAAGGAATCTCTGTTGTAGATTTACCTAATGATATTAAAAAGTCAAGTAACCTAGATCTTAAGGATCCCCAAAAACTATATTATACTGTACAAGTTGGAGTATACAACCAATTAATTAATGAAAAGATCAAATTTCCCGCTTTATCGGAAATTGCTACTCATAAAATTGCTACTGGACAAATTCGATATTCAACAGGAAAATTCACCGATTTATCTTCAGCAAAGGTGAGAAAAGAAAAAGCCGTTCAATCTGGAATTAAAGACGCCTTTATAGTCGCTTACTACAACGGAGAACGAATTACGATTGCAGCTGCCAATGAATTACTTTCGAGGTATGGAGACTCCATATTATTCAGTTTTCCATCAACGATTGTTCAACCTGCAAATGAAACCGCTTATCAAATAATGGATAAAAAGTACTTTACAAATTCTGAAATCACCTTTGAACCAGAATTAAAAAGATACCAAACGATAGATGAATTTGAAAATTTTCCACTCGAGAAGTTAGCTTATTTTAATCAATTTGGACTCTTTCAGTACAATCCAGCTACTAAGAAAATTGAATCCACATCCTACACCAATGTGTTTGATTTAGATAATTCTATTAAGTTATCTGGATATTTTTCCCAACTTAATTTCAAACCCTCCATCTCAACAACTGAAATGGAAGAAAATATATCGGGAGATTTGGCGGACTTTATGCTTCACTCCCACTCTGTTCAACAAATACGTTCTAAAGATAACATACATATTGATTTTGAAAAATCATATTTTAATGATGCTAATTATACCAACATGCTAAAAAACACGTTTCAATTAATAATTAAATGAGATGAAAAATCCACAAATACAAGAACAAGACAAATTTGATGTTTTAGAGGAAACCATTGAGGAAAATGGATTGATCTTATATAACGATGATGTTAATACGTTTGATCATGTAATCAATTCCCTTGTCAAAATTTGTAAACATGAACCTTTACAAGCCGAGCAATGTGCTTGGATAGTCCATTTAAATGGGAAATGCAAAGTGAAAAACGGAAATTTCAATGAGTTGGAACCGTTGTGCGTAGCATTATTAGATAGAGGAATCTCAGCAACCATCGAATAATGAAACTTACATTTAATTCCCCGTTCTCCCTTGCCTACACAGTGCTTTCGGTAGCCGTGTTTTTTATTTTTATGGCAAACGGATGGCATACAGAATTTTTCACGTTGAATGGCACGGCTAAAACTCAAGAAATTGACTGGTATATTGGAATAGTTGGATATGCTTTTGGACATGCCAATTTTCCTCATTTATTAGGGAATTTAACTACCCTTTTACTCCTTGCTCCGCTGGTTGAACATCATTACGGGACTAAAAAATTAATTCTAATTACATTAATAACCATTCTCGTTACTGCTATTATCCACATTCTATTTTGGGACCATCGATTGTTGGGTGCAAGTGGGGTTGTTTTTATGTTAATCATTTTAAGCTCTTTAATTCCATCAAAGGGCAAGGAAATTCCATTGACATTTATATTGATTGTCTTGTTATTCTTGGGAGAAGAAATTTATGAAGCTTTTAAACCAAGTAATGTTTCACGTTTCGCTCATATTACCGGAGGGATTTTAGGTGCTGTTTTTGGGTTTTATTTAAATTCAAAAAAATAACAAAATAACAAGGTATGAAAGGAATTAAGTCGAGAATATCTATTTTTTAACTACTATTGTATTTGTTATGAAAGCAGCAATATTTAGTGTGTTTCTAATTACTATCACTTATCAATTTGGTTTTGGCCAAGTAGCGAATAGTGATTCCACACGAATGATACAACTTTCGGGAGTTGTAATTTCAGAAGAAACCTTAGAAGAATTGCCCTATGTCACTGTTTTTAATAAAACGTTGCGAAAAGGGGTGATTTCAGATTATTACGGCTATTTTTCACTGATAACGTTCCCTGGCGATACCATAGTTTTTGCTAATCATGGATATAGAAAATCAAGTTTCATTGTGCCAGATACGCTTAAACAAAATCGATACTCTTTGATCCATATGATTCCTGCCGATACATTGCAACTGAAAGAGGTAACAATTTATCCCTGGCCATCACGGGAAGAATTTGCAAATGCATTTATCAATATGCGACCTTACGATGATGCAATACGAAAAGCGCAGCAAGAATTATCTGGCGAAAGTTTAGCCTTTGCAGCTGCCAGAATTCAGACGGATCCATCGCTAGCATATGGAAATAGTATCAATCAACGATATTCACAATTATACAGCAGCAATCAAGTCCCTGTAAATAATCTACTTAACCCTTACGCTTGGTCTAAATTTTTAAAAGATTGGAAGGCAGGGAAATTAGATCGACAATAATTCTACTGTTAAAGGAAATGAAGGGTTATTTCATTTATTCACTTGTCTGTTTTATCATTATTCCTACCCTTGCATTTTGTCAATTAGGAGAAAAGAAAGAGAAATTCCCAATTTACTTTGGAGTTCAGGCAAAAATAATCACTCCTTCCGAATTTCTTGGTCCAAGAGTTACCGAGCTTACAGATGGTGGTTTTAGTTCTACTTTAACCCAAAAAACAGGTTATAGTTATGGAGCTTTAATACGCGCGGACTATACAAAAAGTATTTCGCTAGAGGTAGGATTGAATTATATTCAAAGGCAATTTTATTCCAGCATGAATTTCACTGATAGTGTCACGAATATTTCTGATTCTAACAAACTTACATTTATCAATTACGAAATTCCAATTACTGGCATCGTTAAAATTCAATTAGGGCAAAAATTGTTCGCTCTTGCTGGTTTAGGTCCCTCATTTTCCTACAAACCTACAAATGTAGCCCTTATTGATCAGCCTGGTGGACCGCACACGTTTTATCACTCTGGAACTGTGAAAAAATTTGGAATGGATTTGAATGCTCAAATTGGATTTGAATTGAGAACGAGAAGAATTGGAATTTTTTATGTAGGTGGAGGTGTTAAAGTACCAACGGGTTACCTTTTAAATTGGGGAGGAAAATACTCGACGCAAAATTCATCAAAATATTACCTTGACTTCGCCAAAGTTAATGGTGCGTTTTTATCTTTTGATTTACGCTATTACTTACCGCGTATAAAAAATTCAGGTATGCAGTTTTTGCAAGGCCCGATTGAATAAAAAAGTTCCGTTGGAAATACTATTTTATTTTGAATACCCTAAAATTTTCAAGTAATCAGCTGCTGTTTGTTCCTCACTAAACATTTCCGTAGTGATTTTTCCGTCATCATCTCTTCGTATCAAAATATGCTTCGGTTCTGGTATTAGACAATGTTTAAGCCCACCAAATCCTCCAATCGTTTCTTGATATGCTCCTGTGTTAAAAAACCCAATATACAAAACGTTGTTCTTATCAAACTTTGGAAGATAAATAGCATTTGAATGTTGCTCGGAATTATAGTAGTCGTCACTATCACAGGTTAAACCACCCAATAAAACCCGTTCGTAATCGTCGTTCCATCTATTTATAGGTAACATAATAAAACGTTGATTGATGGCCCAAGTATCCGGTAAATTAGTCATAAATGATGAATCAATCATATTCCATTTTTCTCGATCATTTTGGTGTTTTTGGTGTAAAATACTGAAAATAGCACCACCACTTTCTCCTACCGTAAATGACCCAAACTCTGTAAAAATATGTGGTTCTGGAATATCATTGTCTGTACACACACGTTTAACTTGGGTTAAAATTTCACGTACCATGTATGCATAATCAAAATCAAATGCCAATGATTTTTTGATTGGGAATCCGCCTCCTATGTTTAATGAATCCAATTCTGGACACATTTTTTTCAAATCGCTGTATACACGCAAACACTTGGTTAATTCATTCCAATAATACGCTGTATCATTAATTCCGGTATTAATAAAAAAGTGAAGCATTTTTACTTTAACCCGAGGATTTTCTTTCAAAAACGCTTTGTAATAAGGAACAATTTCTCGATATCGAATTCCTAAGCGCGATGTATAAAATTCGAATTTAGGTTCCTCTTCCGAAGCAATTCGAACCCCAATTTTAATCTCTTTATCTGTTTTAGCTAAAATTCGCTCCAATTCATCCGTATTGTCAACAACAGGAATAACTTTAAGGTTCCCTGCATTCATTAAATCGATCATGTTATCGATATACGGTTCAGGTTTATATCCATTACAAATCACATATTGTCCGTCTGCAATTTTACCCTGATCATACAACGTTTTGATAATATCAATATCGAAAGCTGAAGAAGTTTCAAGATGAACATCATTTTTTAATACCTCATCCAAAACAAAAGAAAAATGATTGCTTTTGGTGCAATACGAATAATAGTAATTCCCGGCATAACCTAAGTTATGAATCGCTTCACGAAACCACCCCTTTGCACGTTGAACGTTATTAGAAACCTGTGGTAAATAATTGAATTTAAGAGGAGTACCATATTCACTTATCAATCTCATTAAGTCAATTCCATGAAAAAACAACCGATCTTCACGAAGGTTAAATTCATTTTGAGGAAAATCAAATGTTTGGTCAATTAAATCAATGTACTTTGTTCTCATGTAATATTATTTACCTAAAAATTGGGTTAATATATCTATTTCTCGCGCTATGCATGCACGTGTATCACTTTCTACGATTGGGCGCTGGATAAGTTTCGGATTTTCTATTAAGATTTTAATCCATTCTTCATCGCTAAAATTTTTTCCAGCAAAATGCTCTTTAAAATCCGCTTCATTTGTCCGAATAATTTGAACCGGTTTCATTTTTAATTTCTGCAATAAGGCTGATAAGGACCTCTCCGAAAAAGGATTCGACATATACTCATTAACCGTAAATTCAATGTTTTTACTTTTAATTTGGTCCAACGCTAATCGACTTTTTGAACAACGGGGGTTGTGATAAATGGTAATCATTTAACAAAATTACGAGAATTCATTCAAGACTTAACAATTTGTTTCAATTTGATTCAATTGTGAAACTACTCTGTTCTCCGTACATTTGCACAAATGAAAACCAAAACACTCAAAAAAAACAAGGTTAATGTGGTAACTTTAGGTTGTTCGAAAAATGTATTCGACTCTGAGGTTTTAATGGCACAACTTAAGGCGAATCAATTTGAAGTTGAACACGAATCAAGTCAAGACGATTCTGAGATTGTAATTATTAACACCTGTGGCTTCATTGAAAGTGCTAAACAAGAATCAATTGATACCATTATTCGATTTGCAGAAGCAAAAGCAGATGGATTAGTCTCAAAAGTTTATGTTACAGGTTGCTTATCAGAAAGATATAAAGGGGATCTTGAACAAGAAATACCTGAAGTTGATGCTTTTTTTGGAACGCGTGACCTACCAAGATTGTTGAAAACCCTTAAAGCTGATTACAAACATGAATTAGTTGGTGAAAGAATTTTAACTACCCCAAATCATTACGCCTACCTGAAAATTGCCGAAGGTTGTGACCGCCCATGCTCATTTTGTGCAATACCATTAATGCGCGGAAAACACGCCTCCACCCCAATTGAGGAACTAGTTAGAAATACCAAAACGTTAGTAGCTGGTGGGGTTAAAGAGATCATGTTAATAGCCCAAGATTTAACTTATTATGGATTAGATTTATATAAAAAAAGAGCGCTTTCAGACCTTTTAAAGCAACTGTCAGACATTGATGGTCTTGAATGGATAAGACTTCATTACGCATTTCCGGCCGGCTTTCCAATGGATGTTTTAGACGTAATGAACGAACGAAAAAATATTTGTAATTACTTAGATATGCCTTTACAGCATGGATCTACCAAGATATTGCAAGCCATGAGAAGGGGAACAACAAGAGAAAAAACAGAAGAACTTGTACAAGCTATTCGAGCAAAAGTTCCAGGAATTGCCTTACGAACAACATTGATTTCGGGGTATCCAGGCGAGACGGAGGCTGATTTTCAAGAAATGTACGATTGGGTTGAACGTTCTCGTTTTGATCGTTTGGGAATTTTCACCTATTCTCATGAAGATAATACGCATGCCTTTCAGTTTAATGATGATGTCCCGCAAAAAATCAAGCAAGAACGAGCAGATATTATCATGGAATTACAATCTGGTATTAGTTATGAATTAAATCAATTAAAAGTAGGACAAACGTTTAAAACCTTAATTGATCGTGCGGAAGGGAATTATTTCATTGGAAGAACTGAATTTGATTCACCTGAAGTGGACAATGAAGTTTTATTGGATAAGTCAAAAGAATATGTTCGAATTGGCGATTTTGTTGACGTAACTATTAATTCTGCTGATCATTTTGATCTTTTTGGAACGGTAGCTGGTTAAAACGAAAACTTTTTTGACTAGACAACTGTTTAAAAATAAACACAGACATGCAAATAGGAGACAAATGCCCATCTTTTGAGCTTAACAACCAACAAGGAGAGTTAGTTCATTCTTCCAGTTTTATAGGAAAACAAAAAGCAGTTATTTTCTTTTACCCTAAAGACGAAACGCCAGGATGCACCAAAGAGGCATGCTCTTTTAGAGATAAATATGAGGATTTTCTTGAATTAGGTTGTCAAGTTATTGGGATTTCCTCTGATTCCGTTGATTCACATGCCCAATTTGCGAATCGATTTGGATTTACTTTCACTTTGTTATCCGACCCCGAAAAATCAGTGCGAAAAGCGTTTCAAGTACCTGGAAATCTGTTTGGATTGCTTCCCGGAAGAGTAACTTATATTGTAGATGCATCCGGAATAATTAGGGGAATTTTTAATTCTCAACTCAATCCTGTAGGACATGTTACTGAAGCCTTAAAAATAGTAAGCAGCATTTAAGTTAACTTAGATTTTAATTCTATCTCGCCACTTTTCGAAGAAAAAACTTATTTTCGCATCAAACTGTAGAAATGAGAACGAAAATGCTGGCGGCCAACTGGAAAATGAATTTAACCTTTCAAGAGGCAACGGAATTGTTTTCGAATTTTAATCAAGCCATTTCTAACAATGCTACAACTCGCTATGTAGTATTTGCTCCTACTATTTTTCTACCTGAATTAAGTAAATTGAATAGTTTCATTCACTTAGGCGCTCAAAATTTTTATCCGGCTGAAAAAGGAGCTTTTACTGGTGAAATAAGCCTTTTACAACTCAAAGAATTTCATGTTAGCCATATACTCATTGGCCATAGTGAAAGACGTGGACTTTTTTTTGAATCGAATGAATTCCTTCAACAAAAAGTTGATTTTGCGCTAGCTCAAGATATGGAAATTGTATTTTGTTGCGGAGAATCACTTGAAACGAGAGATTCAAATCTTCATTTGGATTTTGTTCTTGCCCAATTAAAAGCATCTCTTTTCCATGTTTCAAAGGAGCAAATGAGAAAATGTTCCATTGCGTATGAACCAATTTGGGCAATCGGAACCGGAAGGACTGCTACTATAGATCAAATTGAAGAAATGCACGAGGCCATACGGAGTTGGGTTGCAGAACAATACGATGAAGAAACTGCCCAAGCAATTGCTATTTTATATGGTGGAAGTTGCAATGAAAATAACGCAACAGAGATTTTCTCATGTCCCAATGTAGATGGTGGTTTAATAGGTGGTGCATCACTTACGGTTGAAGGATTCACTCAGATTGCAAACAAACTTGATTAGATTATTTAATATTAATGTACTATAAAATCTTTTTCCATGATATATCTTACAGCAAGTGAAATAAATAATAGAAAAAACAATGGTGATTCTATCACTATCATTGATATAAGAGAACCCTATGAAGTGGAAACTGCTTCGATTGAAAGTGTGAAAATTCCAATGGGGGACATCGAAAATCACTTAGAAGAATTAAAAAAAATGGACCAAATAGTGTTGATGTGCCGTTCTGGTAAACGAGCAGAATCAGTTGCTAATTGGATAGAATCCGAATATGGAATCCAACAAATAATTGTAATGGAAGGTGGTATCTGCCAATGGAAAGACCAAGTCAATCCGTTGCTAGCATTGGAAGATTAATTTTTTAAAATAAACCTATTTTTTTCTTCAAATTTCTTCATCCTTGAATTTGTAACGTTTTGAATGTAAGGATGATTTGGATTACAACTCTTAAAGTTTTGATGGTATTTTTCAGCAACATAAAACTTTTCGAATTGGGTAATTTCTGTAGTTATTCTTGGAAAAACAGCATTTTTAAGTAACGAATCAATAACGTTTACCGCAATCGCTTTTTCGGCTGCAGATTGATAAAAAATTGCTGACCTATATTGTGTACCTGAATCCGGACCTTGTTTATTTAAAGTGGTAGGATCATGTGATTGAAAAAAAACGTTTACTAAATCCTGATAACTTACTTTCGTAGAATCATAATAAATTTTAACTGTTTCTGCATGCCCGGTTTTCCCAGTGCAAACAGCTTCATAAGATGGATTAACTACTTTTCCTCCAGAATAACCAGATTCCGCCTCCACTACTCCATCAACGGATTCATAGATCGCTTCAACACACCAAAAACATCCACTTGCAAAATAGGCCGTCTGATAGGTAGACAAATCAATTTTAGTGTTTTTCTTAATTGTTGGATTTTCTTGTTGAGCACAAGAGCTAAATGAAATAAAAACCAGAATAGCATAAATCCACTTAGATGGTGACATAATATTTTTTTAGTAAAAACAGTTTTTATTCGAAAATGTTTCAAATGAAACTGCCGTAAATTATAGAAAATTTGTTAATCTTCAAAATAATGCATCCATTAAACATTCACAACTATAGTTCACTCATTTACAAAACATTAATCAAAATAAAGAATTACCTTTCTAAGGTGAAATTGTATGAGGGAGAAATACCCTTTGTGGCAAGAAGGATAACTAAACAAACTAAAGCCATGTTTATTTCAATGACTATTTTTAGTGTTCTACTAGTGATGCTCTTAGGATACGGATTGATTTCTAATTATAAGAGAAATCATTAGCACTAACTAGACTGGGATTGTGACGTTCTCAAGCATGGTAGCCACCAGTTTTGGCAGATCAACTTGACTACTCCAACCCCAGTCTTTTTTTGCTACAGAGTCGTCAATAGAGTCTGGCCACGAATCCGCAATTACCTGTCTATAATCCGGTGCATAAATTATTTCGAAGCTCGGAATTACTTGACATATTTCACTTGCCAATTCTTTAGGTGTAAAACTACAACCAGAGAGATTATATGAAGTTCTTACCTTGACGTGCTCTTCATTCACTTCCATAAGTTCAATTGTCGCTCTAATGGCATCATCCATAAACATCATAGGTAAGGCAGTATCTTCAGAAAGGAAACAAGTAAATGGTTTTCCTTCTTTGGCTTTATAAAAAATATCTACTGCATAATCTGTTGTTCCTCCACCTGGCAATGATTTATAAGAAATTAATCCTGGATAACGGATACTTCTGACGTCAACCCCAAATTTTGAATGATAATAAGAACACCAATTTTCTCCTGCCAGTTTTGAAATCCCATACACTGTGGAAGGTTCCATAATGGTTTGTTGCGGCGTTAAAATCCTTGGTGTTGTTGGACCAAACACAGCAATTGAGCTCGGCCAAAATATGCGATTTATATGACCTTCTTTAGCTAAATCTAAAATAGTAAATAAACCTTCCATATTTAACTCCCATGCAAATGCTGGATTTTTTTCTGCTGTAGCAGACAATAAAGCTGCTAGTAAATAAACGTGATCAATTTTTTCTTGAATTATGTATGCTCTGACTGATTCTCTATCAAGAATATCCATTTTGATATAGGGACCATTTTCTATTATTTCAGGACAAGTGTCACGGACATCAGCCGCAATAACTAATTGATTTCCATGTTTTTCACGAAGGGTTAGAACCAGCTCAGTTCCAATTTGCCCACAAGCCCCAATAATTAAGATTTTTGCCATACTTTAAAAATGAAAAGACAAATATAGTAGTTCCTTTAGGAAGTAAGTAAAATCATTCTTTTTTTACTTCACAGCCATCCATTTTGCCACGTATTTACCAATGATATCGAATTCAAGATTTACTTGGTCACCCACTTTTAAAGAATGAAAATTAGTGAACTCATACGTATATGGAATAATGCAAACCGAAAATGAATTTTTTGCAGAATCTACTACCGTTAAACTCGTCCCATTTACTGCTATTGATCCTTTTTCAACTGTTAAATCGGATGATTCATATGTGAATCGAAATTTCCAACTTCCATTTTGATCCTCAATTGCCGTACAAACACCAACTGTGTCTACATGTCCTTGAACAATATGTCCATCTAAGCGTCCATTGAAAGGCAAGCATCTTTCTAGGTTGATTTTTGACCCTATTTCCCACGAATTCAAATTCGTTTTATCCAATGTTTCTTGAATAGCGGTAACACGATATTGATTATCCATAATTGAAACAACAGTCAAACAACACCCATTATGTGCTACACTTTGGTCTATTTTCAATTCATGCGTAAAATTACTTTCCATGGTAAAATGAACATTCCCACCTTCCTGTTCCTTATTTTTAAGCTCGCCAACTTGTTCAATTATTCCTGTAAACATTTTTATTTTATTTTAAAATTCCCATTCCTTTTGAGTGATAAATACAGTTCCTTTAAACAAAGCAATAAAGGCCTCGTATTGATTTTGTACACGAACCTCATAAATTGCGGTTTTCGTTCCTCTATAGATTTCAACCGCTTCCGCAATTAACACATCCTCACCCCCTACTTTTAGCACATGTGATATGGACGTCTCAATACTAACACATTGAAAACCATAGGTATTTGAAGCGAATGCTAAGGCGGAATCAGCTACAGAATAGGTTATACCACCATGAGCAATTTGAAATCCATTTAGCATTTCATGACGCAAGTCAATTTTAATTTTACAATAACCCTGACGCACTTCCAACACCACAATCCCCAACCAATTGCTAAATTCATCTTGACCAAGCATGTGTGAAACAATTTCTTTTGGCGTTTTCATGTAACAAAAATACAATTATTGATTTACATCTTATACTTTTCAAATTAGGGTCAAACAACCAGCAAATACTTGGACTAACTTGAACTCATTTTAAACGAAAAGTTGACTTAAATTTGATAAATAGCGATTTACGCTAAATGAAGCTGCATATAAAACTCTGGTTGCAATAAGTTTAATTACAAAACAAATTCAATCGGAGTTTTTTTCATTCTCACTTCTATGCAATAATTTTATTGACTTGTGTCTGTTTTATACAACTTGCTGAAAAACAGTTTTAAAAGTTAATTTTTCTTTGAATTTATTTAAACATTGAGTAAATTTGTTACTCATGTTAGACGCGTTAATTACATCTAAAACCCGCATCAGATTATTGGTGAAATTCTTCTTGAATCCAACCATGAAAGCTTATTTGCGTCAATTGGCAGATGAATTTGGCGAAAGTACAAATGCAGTACGAGTGGAATTAAATCGATTAACGGAAGCTGGAATTCTAGAAAGCCAAGCGGAAGGAAATGTTATTCAATATAAAGCAAAATCTAACCACCCGCTATTTCCTGAAATTAAAAGTATAGTAACCAAGATAACTGGCATTGATCAACTTATTGAGTCGGTTATTGAACGATTAGGGAATTTAGAAAATGCTTATTTAGTTGGTGATTATGCTTCAGGAAAAGATACCGGGGTAATTGATATTTTATTAATTGGTGATGTTAATAAAAATTATTTAACTGATTTAATTGAAAAAGCAGAAGAGTTAGTGCAACGAAAAATTCGATATCTCGTATTGTCTGAACTTGAATTAAAACAGTACAAAGATCAGTATACAGGTCACATATTATTGCTTTGGAGTAAGCTAAAATAGACCTGAAGAATTAATTATATAAAATACTCAATCCACTTTTTTGTGTGACTGAGAATGGCGAAGCCATATAAAACACATAGCCATATTTACATTTCAATTTTAACAAAACTCTTTGTCTCATCTAATTAAACAAACTTTTACTATTACTCGTTCTGACTATGAAAGTAGGAACAAACACCGAGGTATAGTAATTTGGTTAACTGGGCTTTCAGGTTCTGGAAAATCAACTATTGCGAATGAATTGAACACACGTTTATTTCATCAAAACAAACATGCCGTAATTTTAGATGGAGATAATACAAGATTAGGAATCAATTCAGATTTAGGATTTTCTAATGAGAACAGAACAGAGAATAATAGGCGGGTTGCAGAAATTGCTAAATTATTTATTGAATCAGGAAACATAGTGATATGTTCATTTATTTCTCCTTTTCAAAAAGATAGAGAAATGTCCAAACAAATTATTGGTGAAGCAGATTACTTTGAGGTTTTTGTGGATTGCTCTTTGGAGATGTGTGAAAACCGAGATGTAAAAGGAATGTACAAACAAGCTAGAAAAGGAGAATTAGAATCATTTACAGGAATTTCTAGCCCGTATGAAAAACCAACTAACCCACAATTAATATTGAATACAGAAAAATTAAATTTGGAGCAAAGCACCGATTTACTTGAATCAGCTATTCAGGAGCGAATTAAAATTACTGTGTAACTTCAATTTATTTTAACGGTTGAAAAATTACAGATTAAGTCACCTCGAAGAATTAGAAGCAGAATCCATTTTTGTGCTTCGTGAAGCTGCTGCTCAGTTCAATAATCCATGCATCCTTTTTTCGGGCGGAAAAGATTCTATCGTCGTGACACATTTAGCAGTGAAAGCATTTGCTCCAGCGAATATTCCATTCACATTACTGCACATAGATACAGGACATAATTTCGAAGAAACATTAGTTTTTAGAGATCAGTTAGTAAACGACTTAGGTCTAAATTTGATAATCGGTTCCGTACAAGAATCCATTAACGCAGGAAAAGTGAAAGAAGAAACTGGTATTTATGCTAGTAGAAACAGCGCACAATCAGTTACTCTTTTGGAAATGATAGAAAATCATCATTTTGACGCCGCGATTGGAGGAGCTCGACGAGATGAAGAAAAAGCAAGAGCAAAAGAACGCTTTTTTTCGCACCGGGATGATTTTGGACAATGGGACCCTAAAAATCAGCGTCCAGAATTATGGAATTTATTCAATGGAAAAAAACAAATGGGGGAACATTTTCGCGTTTTCCCTATTAGTAATTGGACAGAATTAGATATTTGGCAATACATTCAACAGGAAAATATAGCTTTACCTTCTTTATATTTCACGCATGAACGAGAAATTGTTAGACGAGGTAATTCAATCCTAGCTTATTCTTCATTTATACAGCTTAGAGAAAATGAGGTGGTTACACGAGCAAGGGTTCGATTTAGAACTATTGGCGACCTAACGATAACGGGAGCAATTGAATCAGAAGCAAATTCAATAGAAGATATAATAACAGAAATTGCAACTGCTAAAGATACTGAACGAGGAAATCGAGCTGATGATCATCGATCAGAATCTGCTATGGAAGATAGAAAAAAAGAAGGTTATTTTTGATGAAAGAAGAACGAATGTTGACCCATGAACTTTTACGATTTACTACTGCGGGAAGCGTAGATGATGGCAAAAGCACCTTGATTGGTCGTTTGTTATATGATTCAAAAAATATTTTTAGAGATCAGCTTTTGGCAATTGAAAAATCGAGTCAGCGAAAAGGATTAAAGCATGTAGATCTTTCACTTTTAACAGATGGATTGAAAGATGAACGAGAGCAAGGGATAACAATTGATGTTGCATATCGTTACTTTTCAACCCCCAAACGTAAATTTATAATTGCAGATACACCCGGACATATTCAGTATACACGTAATATGGTAACCGGTGCATCCACTGCCAATGCCGCTTTAATACTGATTGATGCGCGCAAAGGAGTTGTAGAACAAACAAAAAGGCATAGTTTTATTGCTTCCTTGCTACAAGTGCAACACATTATTATTTGCATTAACAAGATGGATTTAGTTGATTTCAGCCAAGCCCGTTTTGAAGAAATAAAGGATGAATATTGTGATTTCGCTTCCAAATTAGCGATTAAGGATTATGAATTTATTCCTATTTCAGCGTTGAATGGAGACAATGTAGTAAATCGTTCAAATGAAATGCCTTGGTATAATGGTCCAACGCTCATGTATAGTTTGGAAAATATTCAAGTGGCAAACGATATCAATCACCTCGATATGCGTTTTCCGATTCAAACAGTAATCCGTCCTAAATCAAAAGAATTTCCAGATTTCAGAGGATATGCAGGTCGATTAGCCGGAGGAATTGTTCGAGTAAATGATGAAATCAAAGTGCTTCCTTCCGGAATGATTTCAACCGTTAAAGCGATTCATGGGCCCAAAGGTTATATTGAAGAAGCCTTTGCCCCTCAGTCTATCACCATTGAATTATCTGATGATATTGATATTAGTCGAGGCGATATGTTGGTAAAAGTAAATAATTTGCCCGACCAACAGCAAGAGATTGACGCCATGATATGTTGGCTAGGGACAAGTCCATTGAGAATAGGGAACAAATATGCCATCAAACATACGAGTAGAGATGGAAGAGTACTAATTCAAGAAATCGTATATCAAACAGACTTAAACTCAATCACACGGAATGAAGAGGTGTTAGAATTAAATACAAATGATATTGGAAGAATAAAATTGAAATCATCCATCGCTTTAATTAAAGATAGTTATAGACAAAATAAAATAACAGGGTCTTTTATATTAATTGATGAAGGAACAAATAATACGGTAGGTGCCGGGATGATTTTGTGACTTTAGGGATGTAAATGCAACAAATATAAAATAGTTCAGTAAAGAGTTAACAGATAGTATATTCATGGCAAGTTATAATAAACATTCAAATTGCTTAGTATGTGAGCAATCGCACTTAACCAAATTAATTGGTTATGAAAAAGCATTTCTCGTTAAATGTAGAGATTGTAGGTTCGTTTTTTCAGAAAGGATTCCAAGTTTTGAAGAACTTGATAATCATTATAAAAATTATGGAAGCAACTTTTATTGTTCTGAACTTACCATTAAAAGATACAACGAAATCCTAGATAAAATGGAGCCGTTTCGAAAAACGGGTCGTCTTTTAGATATTGGTTGTGGAATTGGATTTTTTCTGGATGAGGCAAAAAAAAGAGGTTGGGCGGTTTATGGAACGGAGTACTCTGAAAGACTAATAGGATTACTTAGAGAAAAGGGAATTACTATTCACGAAGGTCAGTTAAATAGTGAAAATTACGAAGAAGGATTTTTTGATGTGGTTACATCCTTTGAGGTAATCGAGCACATTAACAATCCAACCAGTGAGGTAACCGAAATCAATAAACTAATACGAAAAGGTGGACTGGTTTATCTTACAACCCCAAATTTCAATTCATTGTTAAGAAGAAAACTCAAGATTCAATATAATGTAATAAATTATCCCGAACATTTAAGTTATTACACACCAAGCACACTCACAAGATTGTTTACCTGTAATGGATTCAAGAAATTGAAAGTTGAAACTACTGGAATCAGTTTAACAAGACTGCGAACTAGCAAAGGTACATCTGCACAAAAATACGTATCTGCATCATCAGACGATGAAAAGCTACGTCAACAAATGGATGAAAAATGGTATTTGGGATTAGCAAAAAAAATTATCAATAATAGCCTTACAGCAATTGGTTCTGGAGATAGTTTGAAAGGATGGTTTATAAAGAAGTAAAAACTTTGAAAAAGTAAATTCCTATTAACAATACATGTCACTAAAAAGAGTATTCTTCAAAGACACTTTTCTATACGGAATCACTTCGTATTTAGGTTTATTAGCAGGGATTATTTTAACCCCCATATACACGCGTTTTCTTTCAAAAGAGGAATTCGGAATAATGGATTTATATAATACTTGGAATAATTTTTTCATAATAATAATTCCACTTGGATTGTCCACAGCCATTCTTAGAACTTTTCATGATTACAACAACAATAAAAACGAATTAAAAGAAAATTTAGGTACACTTCTAATTACATTAATAATCAATAATTTGATTTATTTTGGTATTTCTTTGTTACTTACAGACATAATTAAAGAATATTATTTTCAAACAAATTTAGATTTTACTATTTATTTCTTATCTTTTGGTATCGTTACGATGACCGTTATTACCTCCTATTTTCAATCTCTAAATAGAATACGATTTAAACTAGGACATTACATAATAATAAACCTTGTTCCTTTTTTAATTATGGTATTCGGAGGCTATTACCTAGTTATTGTGCAAAAAACAGGAATTGCCGGATTTTTTCAAGCCTCTTTTATTTCTTGTGCGATTGGATTAATATTATCATTAATTTTTGGAAAGGAATTTATTTATTTTAAATTCAACCGAAGAATTTTAGTAGATACATTAAAATATTCACTACCACTTCTTTTTGTTTTGATCTTTATTCGCTTTACTCACTTAATTGATCGCATTATTATTAATAGCATGCTTGACATTTCGGCTGTGGGTGATTTTTCTATTGCAATGAGAATTAATAATATTTTTCAAATCTTTATTAGTGCATTTACTACTGCTTGGTTTCCATACGCTATGTCAATAATACGTAATGAAAACAGAAATGAAATTTATAGAAAAGCATTTAACTACTATTTACTAGGCTTTGGGTTTTTATGTTTCATTGTGGTTTTATTTTCAAAGGAATTACTCTTAATTTTTGCACCTTCCTATCTTAACGTTGAAACAGTGATTTATCCCTTGCTAATTTCTACTTGGATAGGTGGGTTATCCTATTTCTTTGGACTTGGAATTCAAGTAGCTAAAAAAACTATTTTCCTAGTATACTCCTCATTTATTTCTTTTATTGTTAATGTTGGTTTAAGCTATTTATTAACCTTACAATTTGGATTAATTGGAGTGATACTTGGTACCTTAACAGCTACACTGGTTTGGATTTTTGTTGAGTACTATTTTAGTAAAAAAGTGTACGACCTAAGTTTTCCTGTGAAAAATTTATTCCTGATTTTACTTGGTGTAATTTTGATTACCTATGCTGTTTATTTCATTAATTTGTTTGATTTGAACTTTTGGTTATTTCTGGTTCTGAAAGTTCTTTTTTCTGGTTTAATCGCCATATACATTCTGTATAAGATGGATTTAATTAACTTAATCAAAGAAAAACTTACCAGTTAAACGCTAATTGAAATTCAAATGATTAATCAAAAAATTAGAAATTTCTTTGAGTTAAACATCAAACCACGATATTCGATTAAATATGGGCTAAAGATACATCCATTTTTATCTGATTTAACCACTGAAAAAATTATCACCCCGTATGGTGATCACGAAACTGTTATTTTACTTCCTGAAAAACATGTTTTTGATGAAAACGGGATATACAAAACTGCAGATAATCATGAATCGTTTTATAACGTTTGTGGCATTGCTATTTACTCTTTAGTCTGTTATGATCGTTTGTTCAGACTTAATGAAACAAGTAAAGAAAAAGAATTTCTAAATCAAATAAAATGGCTTGAAGAAAATGTTGAATATTTAGAACCTAATAAAGCACTTTGGAATTATAAATATCCCGATCAAAAACAATTTTTTTCTTCAATTTCTCAAGGATTTATAATTTCAGCTTTTGTTAGAGCTTGGCTTCTTACAAAGGAATTTAAATATAAAAAATTAGCGATAGATACATATAATTTCCTCATTACTCCTATTGAAGAAGGGGGATTAAAGGCAAATGATGGAACATATAATTTTTGGTTAGAAGAATACCTTGAACACCCCAAAATATTAAATGGTCATATTTATGCGTTGTTCGGTATTTGGGACTTATATAGAATAACTGGTGATAAGGAAATTAAAAATTCCTTTGACGCTGGTCTGAACGATGTTATAAATAATTTAAATAACTTTGATTTAGGTTTTTTCTCTAAATATGCTGCAAGTGATAATAATCCTGCAAACAACTCTTATCATTATACTCATATCACGCAACTGCGTGTATTATTTTTAATTTCAGGAAATAAAAAACTCAAAATATATGCTGACAAATTTGAAAGATATCAGTTCAAATTTCAATATAAAATACTGAATGTAAGCTATATATTATTTAAAGTACTAAGAGCAAGAATTTCAAAAAAATAAAACTCATGAAACACCCTAAACTTGTAACGTACACAAAAATCGGAGGACCTTCTCAAGGGTATTTATCAGTATTAGAAAGTAATAAAAATATACCTTTTACTATCAACAGAATATTCTACACATACTTTACCCCTGAGGAAATCGTTCGAGGAAGACATGCCCATCACGAAACTGAAATGATTTTAATTGCCTCTGCTGGTCGTATCGTGGTAAATACAGAAATGCCTAACGGCGAAAGTGAAATTTTCATTTTGGACAAACCTGAAGTAGGTTTATTTTTACCTAAATATTGTTGGCACACCATGCAATATAGCCACAATGCAGTTCAATTGGTTTTAGCTTCAACGCTCTATGACGAAAACGATTACATTCGTAATTATGAGGAATTTAAAAAAATACCATGGTAAAAATTCATCCTTTATCCGATGTGCAATCAAAAAACATAGGAGAAAACACCGTCATTTGGCAATTTGCTGTAATCCTAGATAAAGCCATAATAGGAAGTAATTGTAATATAAACTGCCATACATTTATTGAAAATGATGTCATTCTGAAGGACAATGTAACTATTAAAAGTGGAGTATATCTATGGGATGGAATACGTATTGAAGACAACGTTTTCATCGGACCCAATGTTACCTTTGTTAACGATAAATATCCTAAATCTAAAAAATATCCGCTAGGTTTTTTAAGAACAAACATTGAAAAAGGAGCTAGTATAGGGGCTAACGCTACTGTTTTGGGTGGAATAACAATTGGTAAATTTGCTCTCGTCGGAGCAGGTGCAGTTGTCACAAAAAATGTCCATTCAAACCAAATCGTTGCAGGCAATCCAGCTAAAGTCATTGGATATATCAATGATAGGGGTGAAAAACTTACAAAGCAAGATAATAAATATTGGGATAGTGAAGGAAATGAATATGAAGTAATCAATAGTATTCTTCAAAGAAAATAGATATAAAATTAACTTATGATACCTTACCTCGATTTAAAGAAAATTAATTTAAAATACGAAGCTCAACTATTATCTACTATTCAAGAAACAATAAATTCAGGGTGGTTTGTACTAGGGGAAAATGTCACGAAATTTGAACAAGAGTTCGCAGAATTTTGCGATTCTAAATACTGTATTGGAGTCGCTAACGGCCTGGATGCATTAATTCTATGTTTAAAATCTTTGGAAATAGGCCCTGGTGATGAAGTAATTGTTCCCTCAAATACATACATTGCCACTTGGTTAGCGGTTTCATATGTTGGGGCAATACCTATTCCAGTTGAACCAAACATAGAGACATATAATTTGGATGTAAATCTTATTTCCTCTAAAATAAGCAACAAAACCAAGGCGATAATAGCTGTAAATTTATATGGTCAAGCTGCTGAATTAGATCAAATATGCACTTTGGCAGAAAAAAATGGAATTTATGTAATAGAGGATAATGCACAATCACAAGGAGCTTATTGCAGATCTAAAAAAACAGGTGGTTGGGGAATTTTAAATGCCACAAGCTTTTATCCTGGAAAAAATTTAGGCGCACTAGGAGACGGAGGAGCAATAACTACAAATAACAGAGAACTTGCTGATAAAATTAGGATTTTACGTAATTATGGTTCAGAAAAAAAATATTATAACATTGTTAAAGGTCTAAATTCACGTTTGGATGAAATTCAAGCGGCTATTTTACGTATTAAATTGCCTTATTTAGAAGAAGAAAATCAAGAACGAATAGATTTAGCAAAGCGTTATATTTCATCATTATCCGAAATAAAAGAAATATCTATTCCCGTTCAAGCTAATACTGTAAATTCGGTTTATCATATTTTTATAGTTAGAACTAGTCGCAGAAATGAGTTACAAAGCTATCTAGCATCAAAAAACATCGGAACATTGATCCATTATCCTATTCCACCTCATCTTCAACATGCATATTCAGAATTAAACTACAAGGTTGGTGATTTTCCAATTGCTGAATTGATCGCCGATACTGCATTGAGTCTTCCACTTTATCCTGGCTTGAGTCATACAGATCAAGATATTGTTATTAATGAAATTAAGTGTTTTTTTAGCTAAATGAAATTAACTTATAAGCTAATATTTACTTTTAATTTATGGCTACTAATTATTACAAGCCTTGGAATCCGTTTTGTTTTAAAATTTAAATCTTTCACTTCCAAAAAGAGGGATAAAAAAGGAAACAAATTAAAAATTCTATTTTTAGAAAATCAAACTAGTAATCATGCCGGGGCGTATTACAGAGTAGAAATTGTAAAAGAACGATTAAAAAGAGACGGTATCAATGTAGATATTCACTATCCATTTACAAAAAAGGAATTTGATTCCTATAATGAATCGAAAATTGATAAACACCTCTTACTTTCAGTCATGCTTATTAGAAAATTTAAGGCAATATTAAGCACAAGAAAATATGATCTAGTAATTGTTAGAAGAGAGTTATTACATCATTTTGAATATGGTGGATTATATTTTGAAAAATTATTAATCGCTTTAAACAACCATACTATTCTTGACATGGATGACTACATGCCATTTCTAAGAAAGAACCCAATTCAAAAAAAGTCACTCTTCGGAAAAATCAATTTATCACTTCCAACAAAAGCAATTGATGTCTTAAATTTATATCCCTTTTTTACAGTGGCAATGGAAAGTTTTCTTGCAGATGTTAGAAATACTGAAACTAAAGATAAGAAATCGCATGTATTTCCTATGTGCGTAGATTACCCTATAAAAACCAAACAATATTCGAATTCTTCAAAACCAAAAAAAATTGGTTGGATATCTCAAAGTATTCATTTTAAAAGAATCGATGAAATAGTTCCTTTTCTTAACTCAGCTTTCGATCAAATCCCTTACGAATTAATAATTGTAGCCGAACGACCCTATAAAAATAACGAACTAAAAGTCCCAATTCAATTTATCCCATGGAGTTTGGAGAAGGAACTTGATATTATGCTAAGCTTTGATATTGGAATAGCACCGATTTTTATTAAAAAAGAGGAACAAAGTAAAAAAGGTACTTTTAAGCTAGTTCAATATATGTCATTAGGATTGGTTTCTATTGTTACCGATTTACCCTACACACGCAATCAAATAAAAGATGGTTACAATGGATATTTGGTTCAATCAAATGAAGACTGGACCTCTAAAATACTTCAATCATTAAGATTATCGGGTGAAGAATTAAATGACTTAGGGGAAAATGCCTATAATTCATTTTTTAAATCTCATCATATTGATAATCAATATCCTTTACTTAGAGATTTTTATAAAGAAGTAGCAAATCTAAATTAATTTAAAAAACATGTTAAATTCAATAAATACAATTTTAATTCTTGCTCCACATACAGATGATGGTGAATTAGGAGCAGGAGGAACTATTAAACGATTTCTTGATGAGGGAAAAACAGTACATTATGTTGCATTTAGTACAGCAGAAGAATCTGTTCCTGAAGGATTCCCCAAAAACATTTTAACAGAAGAAGTAAAGGCAGCTACGAAAGTTCTTGGTATTGCTGAATCTAATCTTCATATATTTAAATATTCTGTAAGGAAGTTAAATTTTGTAAGACAAGAAATTTTAGAAGATTTAATCCGATTAAAAAAAGAAATTAACCCTGACTTAGTTTTTATGCCATCTTTAAAAGATTTGCATCAAGATCATGAAACCGTTGCTAAGGAAGGCTTAAGAGCATTTAAAAACATTAGTATTCTTGGGTATGAATTACTTTGGAATAATTTAAGCTTTAACACTACGTGCTTTGTGCGATTGACTGAAGAGAATGTAGATGCTAAATATAGAGCCTTAAATGAATATCGTTCGCAAAATTTCAGAGATTATATGAGTCGTGAATTTATTTTTGCTCATGCCAAAACAAGAGGTGTTCAATCAGGAAATAGTTATGCAGAGGCGTTTGAAGTAATCAGATGGGTACTATGATAAATTGCGATGTATTAATGCTCGTGGATAATCCTTTAACAAATGACAGAAGGATTTTTCGAGAAATGGAAACACTAAGTCAATCAGGGTTAAATGTTGTTGTATTGGCGATTGAAGATAATTCATTGCCAGTAAATACTGTTCTTTATGGTTGTCAAGTTTATAGAATTATTCCATTCCAAGTTTTTGAGCCCTTTTCTGGTAGTGTTTTTTCTTCACTAAGTGAAAAAATACTTAAGGAATTTGAATTTAAATTAATTCATGCACACGATCATACCATGTTGCACCTTGGTTCTATTATTAAAAAGAGAAAAAAGGACTTGGTTTTGATTTATGATTCCCATGAATTATTTCATTCATGGCCCCTGAATTTATCAAATTTTGATTCGAAATGGATTTTCATAAAGTCTTTTATTGTCCGAAAACTTTATGTTTTAAGAGAAAAAAGAAATAGAAAGGAAATTGATTTTCTTATAACAGTCAATAAATCTTTGGCTACATTATTAAAAAAATACTTGAAAATCAAAACAGAACCTATTGTACTCAGAAATACTCCAAATCTTATAAATCAAGTTGAATCATCCCAAATTTTAAGAGAAAAATTCAATATTACTATAGATATTCCAATTTTAGTTTTTATTGGTGCGAATATTTACTCTAATACATTAAATATTGAACAAGTAATAAACGAGGTCAAAAACAATCCAAAAATTGCTTTCGTTATTATTTGTGCTTTTAATAAAAACAGTGAAGAAATAAGGAATTTTGTTACGAAGGAGAAAATTTCAAATATTTATTTTCACGACCTGGTTGAACCTGAGGAAATCCCGAAATATCTATCCTCTGCCGATATTGGATTGGTTCCCACTTGGAATAAAACCGACCTTTCCTATTGGTATGCATTAGATAACAAATTATTTGAGTATGTTCAAGCTCGTATTCCAATTCTAGCTACAGCACAACCAGAATACAAAAATATTGTGGAGGATTATAATTGTGGAATATGTATTTTACCTAGTGCTGAAAATGCCTATTTTAATGGGTTCTTAGAAATTCTTAAAAACAAGGAAGAATATTTAGTTGGTGTAAATAAAGCAGCATCAGAATTGAATTGGGAAATAGAAAGTCAAAAACTAACATCATTATATAAAACAATTTTTAATAAATGAAAAAATGTGCTATTCATCAGCCAAACTTTCTGCCTTGGGAAGGTTATTTTCATAAAATAAATGAAGTTGATTGTTTTGTTATTTTAGATAATGTAGATATTGTATTAGGAACAAATAAGGCAATTACAAATCGAACTAAAATAAAAACCCCTGTTGGTGAACATTGGATTTCAATACCAATTAAAAAAGGTTATTCAAAATTGATTCATGACATTCAAATCATGGATTCAAACTGGCGAGATAAGATGCTGAAATCTTTGGAGTTAAACTACAGGAAATCAAAAAACTTTTCTATTTTTTTTCCTGTCATCGATAAAATAATTCGATACGATTCAGATAATCTTTCTGAATATAACACACATGGAATAATGGAAATCGCGAAATATTTAAATATAAACACCCCTATATTTATCGCTTCGGAGTTAAAAATTCATTCTACAGATAGAAATGAAAGAATTATTGAAATATGTAAGAAATGTGATTGTAACATTTATTTTTCCGGTCGTGGCGGTAAAAATTATCATGACGAACTACTATTCCACCAAAATGAAATTAACATTGACTATACGAACTTTTCAGTATCACAATATGAGCAACTCTTTGGTGATTTCATCCCAGGCTTAAGTATTATTGATAAACTCTTTAATATTTAATGATAAAGTGTTTTATTATAGAAAACCAGCCTTCAAATAAAGCAGAATGGAATAAATTGTGTCAAGAAAACAGTAATTTTCTTCAGAGTACCTATTTCGATTCAGTTCAATATTATTTTAACGAAATTCCAATTTATTTTGAAGTTAGATTAAATGACCAACTTATTGGTGGAGTAAAACTCTACTTTTGGCAAAGTAGAAGAATAAAAATTATACTATCCAAACTGAGTAAAACTATTTCTCAAAATTCTGAGTTTCTTGTAACGGATCATTATCCTCAAATGGAAATAATTAAATTTTTAAATGATGAAATAGATTGGTTCATTAATAAAAAAGAAATTGTATCATTTCAAGGAACATCATTTTATGGAAATCCACATTTGATTTTTAAATCTTCCAAAAAGTACTTTAAAACCAACAAAATTGGAATCGGTTTTTTGAATCTAAATCGTTCTTTAGATGATATTGTGAAATCATTTCATGGAAAACATCGAAATTCACTAAATAAATCCCAAAAATCCGAACTCTATTTTAGTGAGTCAACTAATTCAGCTGACATTATCGAATTAATGAAATTCACATATTCAAATCAGCAAACGAGTCCAAATTTTGGATTTGTGCAACATGCAATTGAAACTATTATAGAAACCGGAAAAGGGAAAATTTTTGTAATTCGGGACGGTAAGCAAAATCTAATTAGTTCTGCATTTATACAGATATTTGGCAAAAAAGCTGACTATACTTTTGGAGGAAATGTACCAAACAATCATGGAGCTGGACAACTACTTCAATTTCAAATAATTAAGGAATTAAAAAAACTAAACATAGAAGTTTATTCATTGGGACAAATTTCAATTGATAAAGAAATTTTGAATGAGAAATTTGTAATAGGCATTACCAGATTTAAACTAAGATTTGGTGCTGAAATTCTTGACGGAAAAAGTGAATTATACATTCTTAAGCCATTTTATTATTTCCTTTTTAAATGGTTAAAAAAGCGCTTTATATGAAGCAAGAAATAGACAACGATGAAGTCAAAAAACTCTTTGATTTTAGAGCCTTAACATTAAAAGGTAATAATTCCGTTCTTTCCTCATCTGATAGCAAAGAAGCTATTAAGCAAAATCTATATAGGGATCACATAACAATTTCATCCATTTTAAAAAGTTTAAAACCAAAGAAAAATGAAACTATTCTGGATTTTGGATGTGGGATAGGTAGAATTTCTTCGAAAGTAGCATCAAAAGCAAAACATGTTGTTGGTACAGATATTTCTAACGAAATGATTAAAAGAGCAAAAACCGAAAATCAACATCCAAATATTACCTATTTATCTAATTCAGAATTTCTTGAATCCGATATCAAGTATGATTCTATTTACACTTGTTGGGTCCTTCAACATATTTCTACTGAAGAATTGTCAACATTACTAAAATTACTAGACAATAAATTAAACGAGAATGGGAAAATAGTTTTCCTTGAACAAACTGTAAATTCCAAGAGTGTGCAAAATCGATTTCTTCACCAAAGAAACGTTTCAGACTATGTAAATTTATTTGAAAGTTTTGACGTTTTAAAACATACAAATGTTTTAAGATTTCCATCTTATGGTCTTGATCTATGGAATAGATTTAATTTAAAAGCGAAATATCTACCTTTTTTTAAGTTAATTGAGGATTTAACAGTTTCAAGAAAACCGGAAAAAATAGAATATACATCAACCTTATTTGTTTTGAAAAAAAAACAAAAATCTATTTAGCTGCACTAATTCCAAGTAAGACCAATGAAAAAAATTCTAATTCTAGCTTACGATTTCCCTCCATATGTTTCTGTAGGGGGTCTAAGGCCATATAATTGGTTTCTATATCTGAAGGAATTTGGTGTAGAACCAATTGTTATTACAAGGCAATGGAGTAATCAATACGGTAGTCATTTAGATTATATTTCTCCTGGAATTTCGGATTCTGTGATTGAAGAGAAAATGAATTGTGGAACAATTTATAGAACCCCCTACCACCCTAATTTAAGTAATCGAATTTTACTAAAATTTGGAGATTCTAAATTTAGGTTCATCAGGAAACTTATATCTGGATATTTTGAATTTGCTCAATTTATTATTCCTGTAGGACCTAAGGTAGAATTATATCATTTTGCTAAAAAGTACTTATTAGAAAATAAAGTAGATGCTATAATAGCAACTGGAGATCCATTTATTCTTTTTTCTTATGCCTCAAAATTAAGTAAAGAATTTCATACTCCATGGATTGCAGATTATCGAGATACGTGGGTACAAGACAAAACACGATCTGGAAATAAATTTACTAAAAGATGGAATGCATTTTTTGAAAAAAAATTCTTAAAAAACGCATCTCTAATAACTACAGTTTCATCTTTCATAGTAAAACAATTAAAACAAAATTTACCAGTCAATAAATACGAAATTCTTATCAATGGATTCAACCCAGATGTGATGAATACCGCTAAAATGATTAAACAAGGTGAAAATATTTTGACGATTGGGTTTGCCGGTACAATTTACAAGTGGCACCCCATAAAAAGTGTACTATCTGTTTTTAACCAATTACTATCAAACGAAGATATCTCCGAAATAAACATTAATTTTTATGGTTTAAATTTTCCAGAAGAAATAAAAAAAATGATTGAAAATGATTTTCCGAAACTCCTTTCCAGTGTGTTTATTTTTCCAAAAATGGAAAATGATCTTTTAGTCATGGAATTAGCAAAGGCAAATGTGTTTTTATTATTCAATGATTACTCCATATTAGGAACTAAGATTTTTACCTATTTAGGATTAAAACGGAAAATACTTTTATGTTATTCCAATGATAAAACAGCACAAAAATTGAAGGACAAACATTACAATCTTACTGAATTCGCTTCAGAATCTAAAGAACTTCAAGCAAATTTAATCCGTGAAACAAAATCCGGAATAGTAGTTAACGATGATAATCAATTAAAGATTGAGATAATTAAATTGCAGAAGGAATTTGATGCCAAAGGTTTTATTTCATGCGATTCTGAAGGTATAGAAAAATATTCACGAAAAAAGCAAGCCGAAAAATTGGCGGAATTTATTATGTATTAAAATATTTCATAATTTAGATACATGAAATTATTACGCATTATACTAGTTTTACAAGTTTTGAATAGCTTAAACAGTAATGTGTTTTCTCAAATATTACCAAATCAATTACCCGGATTAATAGGGTGGTATAATTCCCAAAACACAATTAATAATGGAGTAAGTATTTCCCAACTTACAGATCTTAGTGGAAACAACTTTCATCTTTCTCAAGCCAATTCATTAAAAAGACCAAATTTGATTGGGAATTCACTTGGGAATTTTCCTTCAATCGCGTTTGACGGTATCAATGACAATCTCAAAGTTATCTACGGTAGTACTCTAGCAACAAACTCTACTATTTTCATTATTACAAATAACCTACTTAATGGAAATACCTTTGTTTATGATGGGGGTAACAGTTTTTATTCCCTTAGGAATCAAGGAAATTTAATTTATATGTATGTTACTGGAGGTGGTATTTCCTATGGAAAAACTAATCCATACAATTACACCTTATTTAACCAAATATATAATACTGGCAATTCAAAGATTTATGAAAATGGAAATCTTAAAATCCAAGGGAATGTTAACTCTGCTAATCTTGATGGTTTTACATTAGGATCCTATTATGGTCAAGATAGTTACTTTTTCAAAGGACAAGTTCTTGAAGTTGTAATATATAACCGCGTTCTAACTGATTCAGAAAGGACGAGTATACAAAATTTTATTATGAATAAATATGGGCCTCCTGTAAATCTTGGTCCTGATCTAATTTCAACATATGGCTTTTGTAATTTAACTGTAGGTGTTCAAAATACTACATTGTCAAATTTTTTATGGAGTACAGGTGCAAACACTCCTACAATAACGATAAATTCTCCAGGTCAATATTGGTTACAGGCAACAGATATTTTTGGTAGAATTTCTCGTGATACAATTGAAGTTATTCGACCCGTTTATGATAGCATTCAATTACCAAATTATTTAGTGTGTTTTAATGATCCACAAACAATTAGTGCTTTTATTCCTTCCGGAAATTATTCTTTCGTTCAATGGAATGATGGAAGTACAAATCAGTCAAGAATATTAAACCAAAATGAGATAATTTCATACACCATTTCTGATAGTTTAGGCTGTACAAGAAATAGTAATTTTGGCACTATTACAGTTGACAACAGTCTTGAAAATGTTTCATTAGGACTAGATACTAATCTTTGTTCTGGAAATAGCATTCAGCTCATTCAGGATACATCTGCAATAAATCAATGGCTTTGGAGTACTGGTTCGAATTCTGAGAATATTTCTATTGATACTACTGGACAGTACATTTTAGAAGTAACCAACCAAAACAACTGCTATAACAGGGATACTATACTTGTCACCGTTATAGGCACCTCTCCTACCCTTCAATTTCAAATTACTGATAGCATATGTCAGTATTCAGAAGGAAGTTATCTGGATAATAGTTTCGTTCCAAATAATAATGGAACAATTAATAACAAGACATGGACTATTAGTGACGGGACAACTTTTTACGGAAGCAACGGTGTTTTTGAGTTAGATACAGCAGGGCATTTTACAGTCACCCTCTTGATTGAAACACAAGAAGGTTGTAGTAGTTCAACCTCATTTCCCATAGTCATCCACCCCAAACCAATCTTATCCTTCTCAACGCTGAAATACTGTCCGTATGAAGCAGTTGAATTCACCCCATACAATTCCCAAATCTCTCCTTTGAGTTCCTTAATTTGGGACTTCGATGATAATACTTCAAGCACAACTTCAAACCCAAGCCATATCTTTGGATCTACAGGAAACTATAATGTATCGCTAGAAGCGGAAGATATTCATGGATGTCGTGACACTGTATTGCAAACAGTATACATTCAGCCTGCACCTATTGCAGATTTCACCTTTAATAACAGCTGTGAAGAAACATCCGTAAACTTTGTAAATAATAGTAGTATAATTGATACTTTCTCAATCGTATCAAACTATTGGATATATGGTGATGGAACCCAAATCTTAAACCCTAGCATCGGAAAAAATTACGCTGATGCTGATACATATACAGTTCAGTTGATTGTCACAGCAAACAATGGTTGCCAAGATTCAACCGTTCAAAGTATTATAATTTATCCACGACCAACATTAAATTGGCAAGTAGGACCGGCTTGCAAGAATACTTGGACAACGTTTGAAAGCATAAGTAGTGTTCCTGTTGGAAGTATTATTCAAACGGATTGGTTAGTAAACTTGCAATATCCACTCCAAGGCACAAGCTCTATTTTTGAATTCGTAACCACAGGAGAACAATACCTAAATCTTACATCGATAACTGATCAGGGATGTCAGCGAGACACATTAATTATTGTCAATGTGCAGCCGGAAATCAATGCTGCTTATACTATTTCACCTTCAAACGTTGTAGCTGGGATTTCACCTGTATTTACTTCCACAAGCATAGGAGCATCAAGCTATGAGTGGGTATTCGGATTTGGGAACACGGAACAAACCGTAACAAATGATGCAGTTGTTGCTCCTCCCTATCCTTCATCCTCCATAGGTGACACGATTATTACATTATTAATTATTGAAAACGACCTAGGTTGCAAGGACACAGCCTATCAATACGTGAAAATTAATGAACCGAGAATCGACTTAGCTTTAAATCAGCTATTTGCAGAAGAAATTAATGGGTATTTAAAAATTGGCATCGAATTAAAAAATCAAGGTTTTATTGAGATTACCCAGACAGATTTACTGTTATCAATATTAAATTCTTCACCTATCCTTGAAACAGAAACTGAACCAATAGCGCCAGGCGAAAGCAGAGTCTATTTATTTAATTCCAATCCGTCTGCATTTATTTCTAAACAAGACAATGAAATCAGCTACGTCTGTGTGGAAGCCACATCTTACAATGATTATCAACTTATCGAAACAGAATTAAACAACAATATTTCTTGTATTAACAGGGAGGGAGGAAACTTCGTTTTGTTGCCAATTCATCCCAACCCAACTAACGATGACATCACTTACACACTCATTGTTTCGGAGGAATCTTCATTTTCTATTTCATTAACTGATGAGGCCGGGCGCATTGTGCAATCCAGCACAGAGCTTTTAAATCCAGGTCTACACACGACAATTCTTTCTATGCGAAATCTCAGCGCCGGCGTGTATTACTTCCAAATTTCGGATGGAATCACCTCCAAAACGGTAAAGGTTTTAAAGAATTAAGTTTACTAGCCTGTCCAACGGAAGATGGAAGGAGGGACCAAGGATGGTGGACTATAATACTCATTTTTCTATTTCTCCCCCCTCTTAATCTCCCATCGATTGGATAAATTTTGTCATTCCCTTCAATTCCCTGGGAATCTACTTCTCATATAAGCAATAATGCCGTCATGCAGGAAAGTATATATCCTGATCTCGAACTTTTTCCAGAATAACTTGTTTCAAAAATAAAAGAAATGACTCAACTCATACAAGACCTTAAATGGCGATATGCCGTAAAAAAATATAATTCTTCTAAAAAAGTAAGCCAAGAGGATTTGTCCATAATTCAAGAAGCATTGCAATTAGCACCTTCAGCTTTTGGGTTTCAAGCATTGAAATACATAATAATTGAAAATCAAGAATTAAAAAATCAACTTCTTTCTAAGTCTCATAATCAGCACCAAGTGGTTGATGCATCACATGTTATAGTACTTTGTGCATATAATTCAATCACAGAAAGTCAAATTGAAAACCACATTGAACGCATAGCCCAAGTAAGGGATATTCCGTCCACCAATTTATCCGGATTCAAAGATCATTTAGGAACTACTTTTAGTAAATGGTCCGAAGAAAAAACAAGAGAATGGACAGCAAAGCAATGTTACATATCCCTTGGGATGTTAATGCAAACCTGTGCTCAACTAAGAATTGATGCCACGCCTATGGAAGGATTTGACCCAGAAGGATATGATAACATTTTAAAATTAAAAGAACAAAATTTACATGCTGTTTTGGTATGTCCCATCGGCTATCGACATGACGAAGATGGGTATGGAAAGATGGTCAAAGTACGAAAACCCATTTCCGATTTGTTTGAAAAAATTTAAGCTATTTTTGAAAAGAAAGAATATCAAATACAAATTGAGCCAATATTCTACCTACAATACGATCATCTCCTGGTTGAATTACAGCGCCTTCAGGGAAATGAAAATATGCCACCTGACCAGTTATTAGGCATTCCTTTAAATAATTTCTAGATTCGGTAACAGAAAACCCTATTGGGCTCATGGCTGAGCTTGGAACATTAGCTATGCAATCCAAATCTAATTCTACCCCTATTAATTTATCGATTGGGACAGCATTGAGGTAGCCTTTCACGTCCATTAAAAATTTGTCGGGATCAAAAACATAATCATCAAAGAATCCGATTTGTGCGTTGTTTTCTTTTAAGAAGGTAAGCATATTCTCGTTGTTAAAAGCTTTGTGAAGCCCAAAAACCCCATAAGATTCAATTAGATTTTGGTTGATTGCATAGGAAAATGGATTCCCACTATGCCTACCTTCTAATGCTCTACAATCCGCATGAGCATCCATATTTATAACAGCCACCTTTTTATCAATTTGGGCAAATGCCTGAATAATAGGAAAAGCATTGTTATGGCCACCTCCAATTACTATTGGGGTTTTTCTTGCTTTAATTATCTCTTCAATCAGCTCAGCCACCAATTGATCTAGTTCAGCTACCCAACCTCTCGATTCTTCCATTGTTGTAAAGGCTGAATTACAAGTAATTTCACCCGCTATTGCACAAGCAGAGATTGGCAGAAAAGAAGTTACCTGCATGTTTAAAAAGAAATTCAAAAATGCATCAAATCCCTTTTCAGCCCCCGCTCTTCCAAAATTTGACTGAGGCCCTATGCTTTCGCTTATTCCAAGAATTACGTATTGAACAATTGAATCTTTCCAATTATTTGGTAGACAATCCCCTACTCGATTCTCCCCCTTTCTCGATTGTGTAAATTGAGCTACTTTGTCTGAAATATCCGAATGGAACGTAAAATGATTATGCTGACTAACTTTCATTTGTAATAATAGTTAAAATATTTTCCGGTGCTTTTATTGGTCGCATAGTTTCCTTTGAAACAAATACCAACGTAGTTGATGCAAGTGCTATAACCACATCATTTTCATTTAAAATTCGATAATCAAATAAAATTCGAGTACCTTTTACAGATACAATAGTTGTTTCAATTGTTAATAAATCATCATACCTCGCTGGACTAACATATTTTATTTGAAAATCTGAAACGGGCAACAAAACACCCTGCTCCTCCATTTCTTTATATCTAATACCAAGACATCTAAGGGCTTCCACTCTTCCTATCTCTAGATACTGAGCATAATTTCCGTAATAGCAATACCCCATTTGGTCTGTTTCGCTATATCGAACCCTAATTTGAGTGGTGAAAATGTTCGAAATCATTTGAATGTCCTTTAAATTTAGTTGTAAAACTACTTTAATTTTAGTAAATTCGTGAAAAAGATTTGAAAGAGAATTATGTATTTTTTTTTTCTAAAAAACACCTTACAAGTAAAACTTTTCAAAAAATCAATAGGTAATCAACTTTTTTTTTCACTTTTTTATGTAAATATTTGTTGTCTGATTCAAGAGCGGCAAATTCTTGTATTTTTTAATGGTTTAGTATTAATTTTTTTAGGTATTTATAATGAGCAATCACGATCAAGTATGGGACGCATGTTTAAAAGTTATTAAAGATAACATTCCGTTACAAGCATTCAAAACTTGGTTTGATCCGATTGTTCCAGTTCGACTTGAGAACAACATATTAACCATTCAAGTTCCTTCTCATTTTTTTTATGAGTGGTTGGAAGAAAATTACATTGTTCTACTTAAAAAAGTGGTTAAAAAAGAACTTGGTAGCGAAGGAGCCCTTGAGTATAGCATTGTCATGGAAAATAACAGTACTAAATCTACTCCTTACACAGTTAAATTACCTGCCTTAAAATCAAACTCATTAAAAAACGCTCCTTTAAACGTTCCGATACAAGCCACGGAAAACCAAATTCGAAATCCATTCATCATTCCTGGATTGAAAAAAGTGAATATCGAATCAAACTTAAATCCGGCTTGGAACTTTGACAACTTTGTAGAAGGAGACTGCAATCGTTTAGCTAGAGCTTCCGGTTATGCTGTTGCCAACAAACCAGGAGGTACGGCTTTCAACCCATTATTAATTTATGGTGGTGTTGGATTAGGGAAATCACACTTAGCAAATGCTATCGGAATTGAGATAAAAGAACAATTCCCAACAAAAACAGTACTTTACGTTCAGTCTGAAAAGTTCGCACATCAATTTATAGATGCGATTAAAAATCAAACTACCAATGATTTTATTCATTTCTACCAAATGGTGGATGTATTAATCATTGATGATGTACAATTTTTCTCAGGAAAAGAGAAGACACAAGATGTTTTCTTTAGCATATTCAATCACTTGCACCAAAATGGCAAACAAATTATTCTAACTTCAGACAAAGCGCCTGTTGAAATGCAAGGAATGGAACAACGATTATTATCTCGTTTCAAATGGGGTCTTTCTGCAGATTTAACCACTCCGGATCTTGAAACACGCATCGCTATTCTAGAAAAGAAAATGTATTTGAATGGAATTGAGCTTCCAAAAGACGTTGTTGAATACCTTGCATATTCCATTAACACCAACATGCGTGAGATGGAAGGAGCATTCAATACCTTGTTAGCTCAAGCCTCATTGAACAAAAAAGCAATTACGATGGAGCTTGCTCGACTTATGGTTGACAAATTCGTTAAAAATACAGCTAGAGAAGTATCTATCGAGTATATTCAGAAAGTGGTATGCGATTATTTCGATTTACCAATTGAGATGCTTAAGTCTAAAACGAGAAAACGTGAAGTAGTTCAAGCAAGACAAATCTCTATGTATTTCTCAAAAAAGATGACAAAATCTTCGCTAGCAAATATAGGAGCTCATTGCGGTGGAAAAGACCATGCTACTGTACTTCACGCATGTAGAACTGTGGTTAACTTATCAGAAACCGATAAACAATTTCGACTATATTTAGAAGAACTGGAGAAAAAATTAAGTATCCAATAAGCGATTCTTTTCAATCCGTTGATTTATCAAACTATAACTGATAAAACTTCCTTTACTTTAAAAGAAAAAGGATCAAAGTTCATTGGTGTTGCGTTTTCTTGTAATTCTATTGATGAGTTCAAATCAAGTTTAGCTGAAATACAGATTGAATTTCCCAAAGCAACTCACTATTGCTATGCCTATCGATTTTTTGGTCCGCCTGTTTCCTTTCGAGCCAATGATGATGGTGAGCCAAGTAATTCTGCAGGAATCCCCATTCTTGGTCAAATACAATCCTATAATTTATTTGATGTTGGAATTGTAGTTGTTCGTTATTATGGAGGAACAAAATTAGGTGTCGGGGGATTAGTTCAAGCTTACAAAGGAGCAGCGAAATCAGTTTTAGAAAAATGTTCAATCACCCACAAAGAACCTACTAAAACACTGAAAATATCAGCGGATTATTTATCCATTACACAACTTTTATCTACTATAAAAAAACACAATATCAAGGTTATTTCTCAATTGATTGAGCAAGATGCAGAAATAATTATTACGCTTCCGGAATCAAAACGGAATGAACTGCGATCTATATTTGAGCCTTTTAAAGTTGAGGTAATTATCGGTTAATTTGAACTTTTGCTTTGCTTTTTCGTTAACTTTACAAAAAAATAATTATGGAAATTCTCGTACGCACCCACTCCGGTTTAAGATGGATTGCTTTAGGCTTATTAATTTATGCGATATTGAACGCTTTACGAAAAAAAGATAGTTACGAAAAAAGCGATCGATTAGTTAATATGTTTACCATGGTTTCTCTTCACATTCAATTAGTTCTTGGTTTGATTTTATATTTCACATCTAGCAAAGTGAGTTTTGTGGACGGCTGGATGAAAAACCAATTACTTCGTTTTTACGGAATGGAACACATTCTATTAATGATTATCGCCATAGTTCTTGTTACCATTGGTCACGGGAAAGCTAAGCGAGCAATTGATTCCTCAAAAAAGCATAAAACTATTGTTGTTTATTATACCATTGCATTTATTTTAATTTTAGCATCAATTCCATGGCCATTCAGAAATTTGGGCGCAGGCTGGTTTTAATAGGTACAATCGGTATTACATCGATCATTCAATCATGCGGAGAAGAAATTTCTACTACTGATACAAAACCAAAATCACCCCAAGAAGAATCGAAAGATTTATATACGTTGAATTGTGCTTCTTGTCATGGCATGGATGGAAAACTCGGTGGCTCAGGATCTAAAGACTTATCAAAATCAAGCCTTTCAGACGCTGAAATGATTGATATCATTACTAATGGGAAAAATAATATGCCCGCGATGAAAGATGTAATTCAGGATCCGAAAAAAATTAAGAATTTAGCAGCATTTGTTAAAACACTTCGAAAATAAATGAGTACAGGACATGTAACTGTAGATGCAGTTGAGGAAAGATGTGTCTTAGTGGGAGTTATTTCCGCTGATATCACCGAAGAAATGGCTATTGATTATATTGATGAATTGGAGTTTTTAGCTACCACAGCAGGAGCAATTACCGTTACTCATTTTTTTCAAAAACTTCCTTATCCGAATCCAAAAACCTATGTTGGAACAGGGAAACTTGCAGAGATCAAACAATATATAGCCGAAAACGACATCAACTTAGTCATATTTGACGATGAACTTTCACCTTCGCAATTGCGGAATATAGAACGCGAATTGGAATGTAAAATCTTAGATCGAACTATTTTGATTTTGGATATTTTTGCAAGCAGAGCAAGAACTTCCCATGCAAAAACTCAAGTTGAATTGGCTCAGTTACAATATATGTTACCCCGCTTAACCCGCATGTGGACACACTTGGAGCGACAAAAAGGGGGGATTGGAATGCGTGGTCCTGGAGAAACTCAAATTGAATCAGACCGACGAATTATTAAAACTCGGCTTGCTTTATTAAAGGAGAAATTAGTTGAAATTGATAAGCAAATGTTCGTACAACGTAGCAATCGTGGGCAATTGGTTCGAGTTGCTTTAGTTGGCTACACCAATGTTGGTAAAAGTACTTTGATGAACCTATTGGCAAAATCTGAAGTATTTGCAGAAAATAAATTATTTGCCACACTAGATACAACCGTACGAAAAGTGGTATTGAACAACCTTCCTTTTCTGCTTACCGATACGGTAGGGTTTATTCGGAAATTACCGCATCAATTAATCGAGTCATTTAAATCCACATTGGATGAAGTGCGAGAAGCTGATTTATTGGTGCATGTTCTTGATTTGTCCCATCCCAATTTCGAGGATCATTATAAAGTGGTCAATGAGACCTTACTTGAATTAGACAAAGAAGAAAAGCCAACGATTTTGGTTTTTAATAAAATAGATGCCTATTCACCCTTAGAAACAGAATTAGAGGATGAGGAAACACTATCACCGCTCGAAAGATTGAAAAAAACATGGATGGCTCGAATCGATGGTTCTCGCTGTGTCTTTATATCTGCACATACCAAAGAGAATATTGAGGAGTTGAAAGAACTCATGTATACCGAAGCGAAAGAAATATTCAAGGTACGGTATCCGTATAACAACTTTTTGTATTGACAAGGTTTTCAACGTATCGCTTTTTATTACTTTAGGATAGTTTTCCAATTTGATACATCGAGTACTTTATCTTTGAAGAAATTGCTTTCTATGTCTGATTTATCTATTTATTTCTCTGCACTTCCAAATACTGAAATCACTTATTCCGAAGAACAAATCGGAGCCAACATTTCTTCCCATCAAGGAGTATTTCCAGAAGTAAACGCACCAGGAATAGCCTTGATTTTTGTTCCTGAATTTCGTGGAGAAAAAATACCAACTTCGGACACCTCAATCCATGATGGTTTTCGACAAGCATTCTATTCACTCAATTTGCCTCAAACATGGAAATTTAACTTGTATGACTTAGGCAATATCCTTCCTGGAAAAGAGTTAAATGACACTTATTTTGCTATTGCTCAAGTTGTTTCACAACTCGTGAAAAAGAGAATTATTCCTATTATCATTGGAGGAAGTCAGGATTTAACTTTAGCCATGTATACGGGGTACGAAAAACTTGAACAGATGATTAATACCTGTTCAATTGATTATAAATTGGACCTTGGAAACATCGAAAAACCTGCAGATTCAGAAGGATACATGAGTCATTTGTTAATGAAACGTCCATGTTACTTGTTTAATCACGCAACGATTGGTATGCAAATCCCTTATGCCGGTGCTATTGAATTAGAACTATTTGAAAAACTATTTTTTGATGTTTGTCGCCTGGGCGAATTCAATGCGGACTTCAGAAAAGCCGAGCCCCATTTGCGTAATGCAGACCTTTTATCCATTGATTTCAACTCGATTAAAGCATCAGAAACTGGACTTATAGGAGCGCTACCCAATGGATTTTATGCTGAACAAATTTGTCAAATAGCCAAATACGCAGGAATTAGCGATAAATTATCGAGCCTTGGAATTTTTAATCATCACAGTAATTCATCTACCCCACTTGCTGATCATTTATTAGCAGAAATTATCTGGTATTTTACCGATGGGTATGCTGAACGTAAAGCTGATT
>JACCEA010666291.1_pt1 | contig 58840 bp, 31 predicted proteins | sample 7449851 | NCBI WGS metagenome assembly JACCEA01 (sample SAMN15323453, study PRJNA562643) | freshwater metagenome | isolation source: river surface water | place: USA:Blue River Watershed | collected 2017-08-18 | reverse complement strand
ATATAATTTTTATAAAATAAAAATTGTCATGGATATAATTTTTATAAAATAAAAATTGTCATGGATATAATTTTTATAAAATAAAAATTGAAAATTATAGTTCTAAAAAATAATTTATAATAAATAATAGAATAAAAATGGGAGTTCCTGGATTTTTTGCATGGTTAATGAGACAATATAAGAAGGAGGGGTTTATTATAAATAAATCAACTCTGGATAAAACAAATAAAATATATGAAGAAATAGTTAATTTAGATTATTTATTATTGGATGCAAATTCTTTAATACATCCTGTTTGTGCTAAAGTATTACAATTAAATTCTAATTTTACAGATATTGATAAATTGGAAGATAAGATGATAAAGGCTGTATTAGATTATATAGAATATATTATTGAATTTGTAAATCCAAAAATTGGTATTTATATTGCTATTGATGGGGTTCCTCCATTAGGTAAGATTAAACAACAAAGAATGAGACGATTTAATACTATATTATATAAAAAAATAGTTAATAATATTAAAAAGAAACATAATAAACCAATTACAAGTGATTGGAATAGTAATGCTATATCACCAGGAACAGAATTTATGACAAAATTAGATGAAGCAATATTAAAATGGATGAATAATTATAAACAAAAAGAGATAATTTATTCATCATGTTTTACACCAGGAGAGGGAGAACATAAATTATTACAATTTATTAAAACTGGGAATAAAAAATATAAACACATTATATATGGTTTAGATGCAGATTTAATATTTTTAGCATTGGGGACTGGTATTGATAAAATATATTTATTAAGAGAAGCAATGGAATTAGATAGAAATAGTAATTCAAGTATGTTAAATTATATTAGTATAAAAATAACAAGGGAAAGTATAGTAGCAACAGTTCAAAATTATTTAAATAAATCAACAGAAAAAGTGTTAAATATTAAATTAGAAGAACAAAGTGTAATAAATGATTTTATATTTTTATGTTTTTTCTTGGGTAATGATTTCTTACCACATTTGCATGCATTAGATATTCATAATAATGGGATAGAAATATTGTTAAAATGTTATGTTAGTATATTTCATGAGTTATTAATAGAAACAGGAGAAAATAATTATTTAATTAATAATAAAAATATAAATGAGTTATTTTTATTAAAATTGGTAGAAGAATTAAGTAAGAAAGAAGAAGGAATATTAAGAACAAATTTTGGTAAGAATAAAAGAAGAATTTTCTGTGATGGTGATGCATTTGATAGAGAAATATGTAGAGTAGATAATTTGTTATTTAATGTAGAAGACCCAATCCAAATAGGTTCAGATGAACCTAAAGAATGGGAGAAAAGATTTTATGAATATTATTATAGTATTCCGAATAATAAAATGGAAGTATTAAAAGAGAAAATAGTTCAAGATTATATTATAGGATTAAAATGGGTTACACAATATTATTTAGAAAAATGTCCGTCATGGGATTGGTATTTTCCATATGATTATCCACCATTTTTGAGTGATATTAATAAATATATTAAAAGTATAAATATTAATAAAATTAAATTTAAAATAGGAAAACCAATAAAGCCACTAGTACAATTATTATCAATATTACCATTACAATCAAATTATTTAATACCAAAACCATTAAGAGTATTAATGACAGATATTAGATCACCAATTAAATATTTATATCCAGAAACATATGAGTTAGATTTCATAAATAAGAGTAAATATTATTTGGGAATACCAAAAATACCACCATTAAATATAGAATTAATAAATAAAACATTTGAGAAATATGAAGAAAAGTTAAATAAAAAATATTTAGTAAGAAATAAAAACAGGAAAATTAAAATAATTAAAAATTAAGTTTTATGTCTTAAATGTTGATAATTAGTTTTAAATAATAAAAAATTTTATATATTAAATTATAATGGCATCATTTGAGAAAAAGTTTTATTTAATTAATGAAAGGATTGATATGATACAATCAATGAGTGGAAATAATGTTGAATTAATAACAGATTTTAAAAATTCTTCAGAAAGTCATGAATATCCTACAAATACAGAGGATATTAGAGAATTATTGCCAAAAAAATATATAGAATTTGGAAAAGTAATAACTGAACTTGGAGGAAAATTATTATATATTAAAAGTGGTTCAACAGGTCATACTTTTAAAGGCGTCCCACAAAAAATCGATGTTAGGAAAGAGCCATATGCTGTTAAAGTTGTTGCATATCCAAAGAAAGAAAATTATGGTGATATGTATAATATCAAAAGACCAGAAAATACAGAATTATTAATGATAAAATTATTATCACAATTTGTAATAAGTAAACAAACACCACATATAGTATTACCAATAATGACATTTAATACAAGTATTAAACCATTTTTAAATTTATCAAAATCGGATATAGTAAATAATAAAAAATTTGACCAATTTTTAGATAGATATAAAAAGGGGGAATATTATCAAAATGTATCAGTATTAATAAGTGAATGGGCAAATGGGGGTGATTTATTAGATTTTATGAGAAAGAATTATAAAACAATGAAGTATAAAGATTGGCAAGGAATTATATTTCAAATATTATCAGTATTAGCAATAATACAAACAAAATATCCAAATTTTAGACATAATGATATGAAAGCAAATAATATATTAATGCATCATACAGAGATTGGTGATGCAACATATATATATAAAATAAATAATCAAACATACGAGGTTCCAAATATAGGATTCCAAATAAAATTATGGGATTTTGATTTTTCATGTATTCCAGGGATAGTTGATAATTCAAAGGTGGAAGCAGAATGGACAAATAAAATAAATATAAAACCAGAAGGAAATAAATATTATGATATACATTATTTTTTTAACACATTATATAAAAAAGGTTTTTTCCCAGAATTTTTAACAGAACCAGAAATACCAGATAAAATAAAAGAGTTTGTTAAAAGAATAATACCAGAAAAATATATGTCAGGGAAATTAGTATCAGAAAGAGGTAGATTATTAGTTAATGATGAATATATAACACCAGATTATATATTAAAAAATGATCCATTATTTAAAAAATATAGAAGATAAAAAATTTACACATTTACACATCAACTATCGTTGGTATTAAAAAAATTTACACATCAACTATCGTTGGTATTAAAAAAATTTACACATCAACTATCGTTGGTATTAAACTATTTTCTGTTTCATTTTCTTCATTAAAAGATACTTTCTTTTTTATAAAAAAATCATTAATATCAACATCAATATTATTATCATTTTGAGTGAAATTTTCTTTAATAGTATTTGTTAATTCATAAGATTCATTACTTGGTTTATTTGTCGGTGTTGAGATTAATTTAATATTCTGGATAACTAAATAGCCTGTTTTCTTAATTTCATAATAATCTTTATCTTCACGTAAGAAACATTTCATATTAATAGTATAATTACCTAAATTATTATTATTATAAGAAATATTAGTTTGAAAATTGAAAGGAATAAAATCTTTACCTTTATAAGATTGATAAAAATATAATTTATCAATAATATTAATATTACTAAATATGTAGCCTTTTGAATTAAATATTTTATTAATATTAGATATTATATATTTAATAGTTTCAGAATTTGCCATTATTTTAGGACTTTTATTTGTTGCATCATTAGTATCAAATGATACCATATTATTTAAATATCTATATAAATTAAAACTGTTTTCATCTAATTTATCAATATCTGGATATGATGTATTAACAAAATTATTATTATCAGATTTTTTATAAAATATTGCTTTTTTTATAAATTCAATTATTTTTCCATCTGTTAAATAATTAATTAAAAAAAATAATATTATTATTATTAATATCTGATTTATTATATTATCCATATATTTAATCATTAGATAATAATTTTTTTAAAAATTTAACGATTTAAAAAAATTATTAATATAAACAATAAACATAAAAACAATAATTTTTTTAAAAATTTAACGATTTAAAAAAATTATTAATATAAACAATAAACATAAAAACTTTTTAATTTTCTTCCCCCATACAATCAAATGATTCTGCAAAACCATCATCTGCTTCGTCTTGGTTTTCATAATCATCAACATCTAATGATTCAAAGGCTTCTTTATTATCATAATTTTCTTCATTAATAGTATTAATGCGTTCTTCATCATTTAATTCATTTTCAGATAATAATTCATTATAAAATCCATTAATTTTAGATTCATCAATATTTAATTGTTCATTAACTAATAAATAATCAAATTTTCTGACATTATAATCATTGTAAGGACAATAATATAAATTAAAAGAGTATATAATAGTATTAACAATAAGTGTAGCAATATCAAATTTTATAACATTATTATTATAATCTAATAAACGATTAAGATTAAAAATTAAGAAGAATAATAATTTATTATCAGTATTATTAATATTATTAATAGAATTAACATCAAGATAATTATTATTTAATTTAATATTTGGAGTATTAATATTATTTTCAATATATAAATTTGTTAATATATATTTATAATGTTTAAATACTGAATCATGATTATTTTCATCTTTAATATTAAATTTTTTTAATTTTGATGTAAAATCTGATATAATATTCTTTTCATTAATATTATATTTGGATTTTACAATACCATTAAATCTTACATTAAAGATTATAGATTGTATTCGTAAAATAATTTGTTTTAAGTTATTAATTCGACTTCTTATAATATTAAGAATTTCATTTTTATCAGATAATATTTTTGGTAAATTATCAATATAATTTTTATTATAATGATATATATTAATATATTTATTCTCATATCCTAGATACATAATACTATCTCTTAATGATAAATCAATTTTAATAGATGCATCATTTTTTGTAAATTTAATATTTTTATTATCTTCAGAATATCCTAAATATTGTAATGTTATTGCATCATAATATACATATACATTATGTGATTTATCTTTATAATATAAAATATCTTTATTAAAAATATTATGATTTTGTATTAAATTTATTTTATTATCTGATTCTAAAATTATAATTGGATTTTTAATATCATTACCAAAATAATCATGATTAATAGTATATACAGTATTTTTTAAATATATTGTTTTATTATCTATTTTAATTTTATCACCAATTATTTTAGATAATTTATCAATAAAATCATCAATATAATTTGTCATATTATTTTTTGATATTTCATGATATCTTTTAATAAATTTATTTATAATTTCTTTAATTTCTTCTTTAGATTTTAACATTCTTTCATTATATTTTTTATTTTTATTAATTTGTTCTAAATAATATTCATTTTGATTCTTTTCTAAATTTGATTCTAATTTTTTTAATTCTTTATCAGAAGGTTTAAATGTTTCTGGTATTTCTTTACATTTAATACATTTACCTGAAGAATCTAAATCATGTAAATCTCCTGATATACAATATTTTTTAGATAACTTATTTAATATTAATAATTTTATTTTATCATAATAATCATAATCAGCAATTTCTGATGTTTGATTATCTTTCATCAATTCATTATATGTTTTATTACAATTACTACATAATAAATCATTACCTTTTTCAACCCATTTATGAAACTTACCATCACTACAAATTGTTAAAGAATTAAAGTTAATCTCATTTTTATTATATTTTTTATTTAATATTAATGATTGTTTTAAACATTCTCTATATTGATTTCTTCCTAATTCATATTCATTATTAATATCAATAAAATTTATTTTCTTGGATAAATATGTGATTTTTTTCGTTGTTTCATCTATATTAATTTTAGAATTTGACATTATTTTAATACGATTTAATAATTCATTATCATTAAATAATCTATCAATTTTAATATTTATTCTATTATAAAATAATCCATATAAGAAATTAGAATCATTTTTAAATTTTGCTTCAATAATAGTATTTATTAAATCAATAATTGTATGGATAACGGTTTTATGTAGTTCAATATATATTTTCTGTTTATCTTTTTCTGTATCATTATTATCATTAAATAACCATAATCTATTATAAACAACAATACCAGAAAAATAATATATAATATATGCTAATAATGGCTTACTTAATAATGAAATTTTCTCATTTTTAGAAACTCTCAAATATAAGTTATTGAATAATACTGTTCCTATTTTTTCAAAAAAGAAATAATTAATCTTTTTATCTTCTTTTAAATTTAATATTTGCCCCGGATTTAATTCTAAAATAATCAATAGGATTAAATAAATTATTATATTATTATATTTAATTAATTTTAGTTTATCAATATCTGTTGAACTAGTTAAGAAAATATCATCTTTAAGTTCAAAAAAGAATAGATTACTCAATCCTGTTCCATATATTTTATTATTATTTTCAATTCTTGATTGTGGATTAATTCTTAATGTATCTGTATGAATTAATATTAAATCAATAATATCTTTAATTATTGCTTTCCTTTTTAATTTTGAAACTATTGTATTTCCTAAATAATTTGATAAATTAACAGAATATGCAAATTTTTCTATATTTTTATCAATATTTCTAATTACTCTTAAATATTTTGAATATTTTGAAATATCTTCTAATCGTTGGTCTATAGTTATTGATGATGCAATATAAGCATCATCTTCTTCTGAATAATATGTTTCTGATACATAATTTCTAACTTGTAATAATTCATTACAACTTTTACATATATAATCACCCCTTTCATTTGTTTTTAAATATTGTTTAATAAAATTGAATACTTCTTGAGTAAAAACATCGGTATTTTTTGAAATCTTTTTAATATTATTCCATTTAATATAATGTTGACATATTGGTAAATTTCTTTTAGTCATTTCTTCAGAAACATCAATTTCTTTTTGACCTAGAACTACTATATTTTTTTTATATTTATCTAATGTCAATACTGGTAATTTAATAGTTTTCTTATTCTTTCCGGGAATAATAGAATCAATATCATCAGGTATAATTTCTAATTCTGGAATTTTATTTAATATAATATTCTCTATTAATTCATTTTTAATATTAGGAATTAAATCTAAATTAAAATATGTTTTATTATAATGATTTATAATATTATTTAAATTATCTAAGGATAATTCTTTTTTTGTTTCAATATAATTTTTCAATTTATCTTTAATCAAATTTGCGTAATTATAATATATTTGTTCTAACATAATTTTAATGTTTCTTTCAATATCATTGGCATTATAATTTATATAATTACTTGTTTCTGGAATATCTGTTTGATTATTAAATAACCAATAATATAATTTATTATTTGATTTTTCTATACTTTTTGTCATTATTTTATTAAATGCATGGAAACCATTTTTATCATAATCTTGAATATTAATTAAATCACCAATAGTAAAACATGATAAAGGCATTTTTGATGGATTAAATACAATACCAACAATATTAATATCAATACTATCATTAGATATTCTTAATTCTAATGGATTTTTCTTTTTATCTTTGAGATTACTATACCTAATTGCTTCAATTGTTTTTTGAGGTCTAACTTTAATGCCATCTTTAGATATATTTTTAAAATTATTATATGGATATTTTCTGATATTTAGTAAATCAATTAATAAATCATAATCATCAACATTTTGATATAATTCTAATTTTTGAATAATTTTAATTTCTTCACTATTATTATATAATATAGCCATTCTTGGATCTATTTGTTTATAATAATATTTTTCAATTTCTAATTTTAATTTAGGATTTCTTTCTAATATAGTTGAATAGTAATTTTTAACATTATTTGTTTTATTAATAACATACTTAATTTTTGTTGCATCACGATCTTTAATATTTTCATTAGTTTCTAAATCATATCTTTCAGTATCTTTATGATATCTTAAAAAATCTTCACTAATTGGTATAATTATTTCATTCGTAAATAAATAATTAATGAATTCTTTATTTTCTTTTATTATAATTTCTTTATTTTCTTTTGATTCAACTAAAAAATCATAAATTTCTTCTGCTAAACCTGATTTTAATTGATTAAATGTTAAGAATTTTTGAATTATACTAAAATCAACTATTTTTTTCTCATTTGATACAACTATATCTATATATTTGTATTCTACCTCCTTTTTATATTCTTGATTTAATAATTTATATATTTCTTCTTTCTCTTCTTGTTTATATATAATACCAATAATAAATGTTTTTATAATATTATGAAAATTATCTGCAATTAAAAAATTATCAATTATATAGTCATTTCCTAATTGTTCAAATAATTCAATCGTAGATGCATATTTTAATTTATTATTATTTAATATTATTTTAATAGTATCAATTGATTTTGATTCAACTAATTTAAGGATATTTTTAATGTCATTATAAAATATTATAATTTTTGAATTATTTTCACTATTATAAAAATTTGGTATTTGAAATGTTGCATCTTTTTGATATTTACTAATTTCTATAATATTTGTAATAAATAAATCTCTTGTCCCATTATAATAATATGCTAAACCTAAATATAAATAAAAAGCACAATATCTTTTAATAATATTAATAATAATTTCTTGATTTTCTTTATTTTTAGTTATATTGTTTAAAGAATCTTTTGGAATTATATTTATATAATTTTTAATAAATAATAAAATATCATTATTATACTTTACAAAATTTACATCTTTTAATAATTTTTTAAACACATCTTCTTTAATTAAATATTCATTAAGTTTATCAATAATATTGTCAAATAATTCATCTATTTGATTGATATACATACTATTAATATATATATGATAAAAAATAATATATAAAATCTTTTAATTATTATTTTTTATTTCTAAATTAATATATATAATAATGTCTGGTGATAGTATTGCAAAGAAAATTCGTGAAATTTTTAACTCTGAGACTGAATTAAATTTACAAGTATTAAATAAATATCAAAATGGTGGTAATCGTGAAAATATGTCAGATTCTTTAAAAGATGTTGATAAACTATTATCTATGCTTACTTCAGAATCTAATGAAATAAATTATAATTCAGAAACAAATACTGAGAATTTAGAAGTCCAAATAAGAAATATATTAAATAAAACACGTATGACAGGAGGAGGAAGCAACGCTAGTAATTTAGATTATAAAAATGTTAAAAATTTCTTTAATCAATTAAAAAGTAATGGTGTTGATGTTAATGTTAAATTAAATGGTGGTTCTATGTCTGAATATTTTGAAGGTAATAATCATAATAATATGTATAATCATCTTGGTGGTGGTCTCTTATCAGAAACTTCTAGTATAAATTCAGATATGTTTTTAAGAGGAGGAAATAACTTATCAACAACATCAGAAATGAGTCATGTAAAATCAAGAAAACTAATGAATGGTGGTGATTATTCCGCTACTAGTACTATGATGTCTCAACAAATGGGTGGTAATGATTATTCTGCTACTAGTTCTATGATGTCTCGTCAAATGGGTGGTGGTGATTATTCCGCTACTAGTTCTATGATGTCTCGTCAAATGGGTGGTGATTATTCCGCTACTAGTTCTATGATGTCTCGTCAAATGGGTGGTGATTATTCCGCTACTAGTTCTATGATGTCTCGTCAAATGGGAGGTGATTATTCCGCTACTAGTTCAGATGCTTTATTCATGAAAGGAGGAAATGATTATTCTACAACTACTACTGAATTATCAGCAATGAATGGTGGTAATAACATTGCAAATTTATTAACAGTTACATCTTCAGAAATGCCAGGATTTAATATTAAAGGTGGAAATGATAGTTTATCTTCCGAAATTTCTTCTATTAATAATTTATCATCAGAAATGTCTAATTATTTAGATTCTGAAATGGATGGAGGTAAAGGGTCTAATCCAAGTTTTGAATATTTCTTAAAATTAAGAAAATATATTTCTGAAAAATATAAAATATCAAATGGACCAAAAACCGCAAAAATTGCAGGTCAAGTACAAAAAGATGTTAAATCAAAAACACCAGATTTAAAACCTGAAAAATTATTTGAAGAATCCAAGAAATTATTTGATAGTTCTTTAGAAAAATACAAGAAATTAATTTAATTTATCATTAAATTAATTATGACTAAATAAAATACAAGAAATTAATTATGACTAAATAAAATACAAGAAATTAATTTAATTTATCATTAAATTAATTATGACTAAATAAAATACAAGAAATTAATTTAATATATTAAATTCATTATCATTTAATATTTCTAATACATGTGGTCTTCTTTTTTCATGTCTATTTTTATAATTTGATTTATTATTTATCAAATTATTCTTATTTTCTTTATTTTTTGACCTAAATTTTTTAATAGTGTCATCATTAATATTATTAATTATAGTATTTTCCAAATATTTATCATCATATGAATTAAATGCATTTGATGCACCATAATCTGTTAACCATATTTTATTATTACATAAACCAGATATTCCTTTTTTTAATAATGGTGTATGTCCAACAAATATTTTTCCAACTTTATATACCTCTTCTAAAGGATTTAATAAATTATCACATTCTTGTTCTGTTATTTCATGTTTTATCCCTAAATTACCAAATGCTCTTGTCCATAAAGGAGAATCTTGTGATGTAAATAAATCGCCATATTCTTCTGTGTTTTCTAATTTATTCCATAAATATAAACTTAATAATTTATTCATATCCTTTATATTTTTATATTTTTTTGATATATGTTCTAATATACCTGCATGCACAAATAAGTTTGAACCTATTATTAATGCCATTTGTCTACTGCATCCTAAAAAATTACTAACTGGATTACCTGGTTTAAATGCCCATGGTCTTGCTTCTTCTCCTTTTTCTATTATATCTCCTGATGGTTTCTTATAATTATCAAATTCTCTAAATCCTTCTCCTGAAACATATCTTACATCTCCTTTTACATTCATTAATTCATGATTACCTATTAATGAATATACTGCACCGTTCTTTTTCATTGCTTGTTCATTTAATTCACTCATATATTTTAATATTTTATAATCACTTTGTTCATCATCTTTAATACCATAACATGATTCACCAGCTTTATATCTACATCTATCTATTTGGTCTCCTACTTGAACAACTATAGTATCTTTACCTATCCATTTCCCTTTATTATCAATAACTTTTGCTATTTTTAATGATTCAATTAATAAATTCCAATCACCATGAATATCACCTAATACTATTATTCTATCTGCTTCTGGAATTCCTGTTTCAAATATATTTTCATATAAAAGACTATTAAAACTTGGACATTGTTCTTTCCATAATTTCTTGAATTCTTTATTATCCATTTATAATAAATTTATAAAATAATTATTATAATTATTTTATAAATTTTTATTTACATATATCCAAATTCAGATACATATCCTAATGGTGCATAATCACATCCACCAACTTGAGAGTCTAATACACCACATCCACATGATACAATAGATGGCTTTGGTGTTGGTGTTGGTAATGTTATTGGTGCTACAACTGGTTTTTCTACAACAACTGGTTTTTCTACGACAACTGGTTTTGGTGCAACAACTGGTTTTTCTACAACAACTGGTTTTTCTACAACAACTTGTATTGGTGCAACAACAGATTTTTCTGCAACAACTTGTTTTGGTGCAAGAACTTGTTTTTCTGCTACAACTTTATTTTTTGGTGCAGAAATAGGTTTCACTGATATTGGTGCAGATTCTGATTTAACACTTGGTTTCTTAGTTGGTTGACTCTTTGATTCTGATTTTACATCAGGTTTTTTTTTTACATTTGCAAAATTATCATATATATTATTTGATTTAGTATCCCATCCAAAGAATGATTCTATTCCTTCAAATTGTTCCCCTTCAAATTGTTCTCCTTCAAATTGTTCTCCTTCAAATTGTTCTCCTTCAAATTGTTCTCCTTCAAATTGTTCCCCTTCAAATTGTTCTCCTTCAAATTGTTCCCCTTCAAATTGTTCTCCTTCAAATTGTTCCCCTTCAAATTGTTCGCCTTCAAATTGTTCGCCTTCAAATTGTTCGCCTTCAAATTGTTCGCCTTCAAATTGTTCGCCTTCAAATTGTTCGCCTTCAAATTCTTCAGAACTACCAAATTCTTCAGAACTACCAAATTCTTCAGAACTACCAAAATGTTCTACATTTTCAAATAATGAATAATTAGTATTCTCAAAAGTCTTGATACCAGTAGCACTATCAATAAAATCCATAATAGTATTTTCAAAAGTTTGTTTTTTCTTTGGTTTTTTATCACCTTTCTTTTTTCCTCCAGTAGATTTAGTCTTTTTTCCTCCACTAGATTTAGTCTTTTTACCATTTGTAGATTTAGATTTTACAACAGGTGCACCAACAGTTTGTGTGATAGTACTAGGAGTAGTAGAAACAACGACAGGAGATGATGATTTAACAGATGGTGTATGAACTATTACTGTTTTACTTTGTTCATGCTTAGGAGATACTAATAATAAAACAACTAATAATACAATAGATACAATAAAAGAATTATAGGTATCTTTAGTAGCAAGAAAAGCAATAAAAAACATGAATAAGAATTTAACGGCAACATTATCAAATAATCTAGAAATAGCATTTGGTAATTTTGGAGCAGTTTGTGCTGCATATAAACCTAAAATAATAGGTAACAAAGTCATGATAATTTGATTAGAGGTAATTGTTTTCATAACATCGGTTGTGTTGTCAGGAATGTCAACTTGAAAATTAACCATTTATTTATATATTAACTTATAAAAAAATCTTAAATATTTTAAAAATTGAAATTTAAAAATATAATGGTTATATTTTATAATATATTTTAGAAAATGTTTTTATCAAAAGAAGGCTATATCATTCCAAAATCATACAAAAATAAAGAAATTATAGATATTATAAAAAAAGAATTAACAGTTGAACCATTTCAACCTTATTCATTTTTAAAGAAGGATAAAACAATATTTTATGTATATCAAGAAAATAAAGATTATATTTCTATACCAAAATATTATGGAATAAAAAAATTTGGATTACCTGAAATAAATAAAGAAGATACTGGAGATACAATAGATATTATTTTTAAAGGTGATTTAAGACCAACACAAAAAGAAATAGTATCTCAAATAGTTCCACATATAACAGAGAAAGATGGTGGTGTATTATGTTTACCATGTGCAGCAGGTAAAACAGTATTATCATTATATTTAATATCACAATTTAAGGTAAAAACATTGGTAATAGTTCATAAAACATTTTTATTAAATCAATGGAAAGAACGTGCAGAACAATTTACAAATGCAAAAATAGGGATGATACAACAAAATATAATTGATGTAGAAGGAAAGGATATAGTAATAGGAATGTTGCAATCAATAGCAAAAGAGAAATATGATAGTAATATTTTTAAAGAATTTGGAATGGTTATATTTGATGAGGCACATCATGCACCATCACAATATTTTTCAAAAGCATTACCAATTATATCAGCAAAGAAAACGATTGGTTTGAGTGCAACACCAAAACGTTCAGATAAATTAGAGAAAATATTATATTGGTATTTTGGGGATATTATGTATCAACATCAAACAGTTGCAAATAATAAAGTATTAGTAAATATGATTAATTATGATTTAGACCATGAAAAGTTTAAAGAATATTTATTATATACAGGAGATATAAATCGTGCTAAAACAATTAATAAATTAACTACAATTGGAAGACGAAATAAATTTATAATAGATATTCTTGAGGATGTTATATTAGATTCTAATAGAAAAGTATTAATATTATCAGATAGAATTGAACATTTAAATTCATTAAAAGAAAGATTAGATGAAAGAGAATTAACTCTTTCTGATTATTATGTTGGTGGAATGAAACAAAATGCATTAAAAGAAGCAGAAAAAGCACAAGTTATTTTTGCATCATATGGAATGGCATCTGAGGCATTAGATATACCAGATTTAAATACATTATTTATGGTAACATCAAGAAAAGAAGTAGAACAAGCAGTTGGAAGAGTTATAAGAAAGATAGATCCAAATACAAGACCAACAATTTATGATTTTGTAGATCAATTACCTAGTTTTATAAATCAAGGGAGATATAGAAAAAAATTGTATAAAAAATTAGGATTTGAGATTAAATTAATAGATGTTAAAGAGAATGAAATTATTAGTGAGATGGATGATAATCCATTTATTGATAAACAAGTTGATTGTGATTTTATTGATGATTAATAAAAACTATATAAAATATTATATTTTTATATAATAATATGGATGAAATAGACGAAATAAGACCAAGTATTTTTATAAGAATTAAGAGAAGATTTAATTATTTTGGATATACACATGATTATTATATTTGTAATTTATTTTGTTGTAGTATAGATTATTATAATGTAGATTAATTTATTTATAATAAATAGAATAAATATTTCTAGGAATAGAACTAGAATTACTATATTCTAATTTAACAAATATTGTTTTATTTAATCTATCTTCTTTAGTGAAATTATTAATAGTTTCTGGTGTTGGTTTAATATAACCTTGTAAAAATAAATGTCTAACATTATTAAAATTATCATAAACAACAATAGGTACTTCAAAAATATGGCTTAAAACAAACAATTCAATAATTCCATTAGTATTATAAATATTTTTTCTAAATTTATTTATATTAGATTCAAAGAAATTACTTTCATATTTAAAATATTTATGTAAAAAACTTTTAATTTTTTCATCACCTTTATGTAAATTAGTTTGAATAAAATCTATAATATATGCTTTAAATAAATAAGTAATATTAGTTTGTAATTCACTATTATAACCTAAGTTTCTAGATTCATTATCATATAATGGATTATTAATCCAATAATATGAATTTACAAATGCTCTTATTATTGAATCTTTATTAGGTTCAATCATTTGAATATATTGATTTCCTTGTTCAATCAATTCTGGATATTCTTCATTAATAATATCTTTATTAATTCTGTTAGATTGTCTTTTACCTAATTTTGGAATTTTATCTTTACCAAATAATTCAGATAAAATTTTATTAATATTTAAATTTGCTGCTATAATAATTTTTTCATTATCTCTATTAGAATATTGTGTATAATTAACAATATCTGATACATAATAATTATGTTCTTGAATAATTTCTTTAAAACTAATACCATCTTGAACCATTTCTTCAATAACTTTATTAACAAAATCAATAGCCATATCTTCAACTAACTGTAATTTACAAATATCATTTTTCCATACACAATTTAAATTTGATTCACATTTATCTTTAGAATTATTAACATAACAATTATCTCTTATATTATGAATAATATAATTTTTAAGATTAGGAACTTCTTTAGTAATAAATGTCATTAATTCTTTCTTTCCTCCTTTTTGAGATAATTTATATTCTTCGGCTAGTTTAGAATCAATAATATCAAATAATATTTTCCTTAATTCATGTTTTTTATCATTAATATTCATATTTTTATTTCTAACAATATTTATTATTAAATCTTTAATATTTGTATTATTACTCAAATAGAAACTTAATTCTAATCTAAATAAATTATAAGATTCAGATTTATAATTATGTAATTTAACATTTAAATATCTATTATCATAAATAGGTTCATTATTATAATTAATAATAGTTTGATTAATAGTTTCTTCTAATGGTTGAAATCTAACTGATAAACCTAATTTCTTAATATCACTATCGTGTATATATTCTTGTGAAATAGGAATAATTAAATTATTATTTAGTAATATAGATATAATATTAATTTTATTATCTTTTTTATCATCAAAATAAATTGTTTTAGGAATATAATTTAATTTTAATATTTTTTCAATATTATCTAAATTTTTAATAGTATTTTCTAAACTCAAATATTTTGATTTTATATTTTTAATATTATCAAATGGAAATCTATAACTTATACCAGATTGTTTAACTGGTAAAAATAAACCATTATCTAATTCTAAATATTTACATTTATTTTTATCATCAATATATTGTTTTTTTATTTTATCATATTTATTAATTATATATTTTGCTGATAAATTATTATTAGATATAACCTCATTAATTAAATAATTTTTACAACTTTTATTATGATAATTTCTTAATTCAGCTAATATTTTTCCTAATATATTATCATTAAAATATTTATCTATTTTTATTTTCTTATCTTTCTTTTCATCTCTTTGTATTCTATATATTGGAAAATAATATTTTTCTTCTCTAATTAATATAATAATATCTCTATCTTCATCAAATTCATTAAAATTTTCATTATTTAAACATTCTAGATAATATCTTTCTTTAATTTCTTCTTTTTCTAATGATTTTTTAACAATTTGAATTTGTTTATTTAATATATAAAAATTGATACCTCTAGGACTAATAACATTTGGAATACTAGTTAATTCGCCAATAATATCATATTCTAAATAATTTGATGTTTTTATATAATCAATATATTTATCTCTAGTTTTGAATACTTGTGATATTAATCCATTATTAAGATATGTAAAATATATATTATCTTTATCTTTTGATAAGAAATTACTTAATTTATCTAATAATTCATTTATTGTTAAATCATAAATATGTGCTAATGTTATTAAAAAATAAAAATAATCATGTTTAACAGTATATTTGAAAAAATAACCTGATTTTGATTCATACAAATAATGATTCTTAATTTTTTTATCATGATTCCATACACTATTAAAAAATATATCTAAATATTTAGGTAAATATATAAAACGACCATCTTGAACTTTATTAGTATCTTGTAAAATATAAACTTTATCTGTTATATTTAATACATGTTTATCTTTACTTTCATTATTATCTCTTTTATCACCTAAACACTTAAAATAATAATTTTTCTTTTTAGTATTAACAGATAATGCTTGGTCTTTCTTGAAACAACAAGGCATACATAAATTATTAGGATTATTACCTTTTGTTAAGAAACCAATATGAATATTATCTTTATTTTCAGAAGGATCACAAGTATAATAATTAACAACATCTTCATCTCCTGATAATTTAATTGCTTTAACAACTGTTTTATATTGTTTTCCTTTAATTTTCATATTTACTTCTTTTTCATAATATCCAGTTTTACTATTTAATTTATAACCATCTTTTAATAATTTCTCAATATTATCACCTTGAATTAATGTTGGTTGTCTTTTATCATTTCCAGAGTTTTGACAAGAACGTGTCCATTGACTTTGACCTTTTTCTGGTTTATATCCTAATCTTGCTTTATCAAGTTTAATAAGACTTTTAATTGTTTTATTAGTTGTATCATGATTTTCAATATCAACGACTTTATTTCTTCTTTTAGCAATTTTAGTAAGAGTTTCTAATAATCTTCTAATATGTTGATATTCTTTATTTTTGTATAAATAAGTTTCAATATATAAATAAATTAAGACTTTCATAAAATCAATAATTTCATTTAATTGATTTTTATCTCTAGCACCTCTAATACTTATTTTATAATTATTCTTATCACGACCTTGTATATCAATACTAATACCAGTTGGTTTAGAACGAGGCATATGTTTTAATTTTTTTAATACTTTGTTAGAACGTTTAATAATTTTACTAAATTTTTCTCTAACAAATTCTAATTCTTTTATAGCATAATCAATAGTAACATTAAATTGTGCTGTTATTTCATCAATAATTTCTTTATCTGTTGCATCATAATTTCTTAATAAATATAATAATCTTAAATGTATTCTTATTTTATTTTCATATTTACTAATTCTTTTATATCTTAAATATGTTCCATATTTTGAAATATCATCATCTCCTTTCTTTGATTTTCTTTTTCTTGGTTCAATAACTAGAGATACATAAGGAAAGAAAAATCTACTAAAATCAGATAAATCATTATGATTAATTTTAAATTTATCAGGTATAGCAAATTTCTGAATACTATTTATAAATGCATATTTAAATTTATCATCAGTCGGCAACATTATTTTAACTTTTTTATTTTCAGAATTAATTTTTTTTAATAAATCTTTTACATATTCATAACTTTTATTAATATCTTCTACAGTTGCTTCATCTGACTCTTTCCATGTTATTTTATAATCTATTTTACCTACTTCATGTAAATTAATTGTTATATATTTATCTTCTGCTTTATTATTATCAATTTTATATTTAAATGATAAACCATAAGGAGAATTTTCAAACCATTTAGAAATTTGTTCAGTATTTTCTATTTTATCACTTTTAGTAAATAATTTATAAGTTAATGGTATTTCAGCAGTTTGATATTGAATAAAGGGAAATTTTTCATTAACAATAAAATTATCAAAGATTCTATATAAATTAAATTTCATATCAGAATTTGTTCCAGTTATATTTTTAGGATTAATTGTGTTAACATGAATAATAGATTGCATAATATGATTTTCTGAGAATAATTTATTATATTTATTCAAATCTAATTTACTTTTTTCTACTATATTTTCAATCTCAGTTTCTAATTTATTATCATTCATTATTGTTTTAAAAACAGAATCAATATATTCTATTTCTTTATCATTTTTACCATTTAATAATTGAATAATTTGTCCTAATCTATCATATAAAATTAATGGAAAATAAATACTAACATATACATCATATAAATTTTTTTGTTCTTCTTGCGAAACAACATAATTTAATCCTAATTCATTATATATATCTAACATATAAATTTCATTTAATGACATGAAATTTTCATATTGTCTTAATATATTTGTTTCATCATCTTCTCTCTTTATTTTATAACCAAAACTATCTTTCAAATATGATAAATTTTCTCTTAATTTTTCATAGACTTTTAAATTAGGATTAGGTTCTATATCAATTTTCAATAATTCATTTCTTCTAATCCATTTCTGACCCAACATAACTTTTGTATCTTCATTATTTTTATTATTTTCTAATTCATATTCAGACCATAAATAAACAGTTTCGGGTAATAAATGAATATTTTTATTAAAATTAGGTGATATTGGTATTGATAGAGATATTTTATTTCTAATAGTTTTAATTGTATCATCTTTAAAAATATATTGGTCAAATATATAATGTTTATTATAAATATCTTCAATATTAGAATCATAATTTAATCCATCTAATGAATTATCATATTTTTTTAGTTTATTTTCTATATTTTTATCCCATTTTTTATCATCTAATGCTTCACTAATTAATTTACTAGTATTTTCTATATTTTTTGTAGTATCTATTTCAACATTTGCATATAAATTAACTAATTCATCCACATTTAAATCTTCTATTTCTTCATCATCTACATCTTGTTCTACTTCATCGGCTTCATTAGAAACAACTATTTTTTCTTCTTCTATTTCATCATCTTCATCTTCCGATTTATCACCTCCACCAGATAATTCATCTAAATCATTTTCATTTCTCAAATCATTATAATCAATTTTATCAATTTTAACATTATATGTTCTGAAATCCATTTCTAATTTTCTTGTTTGTGTTTTTATTTTATTTTTTAATAAATTAATATTATAATAATTTGTACTAAATGAATAAGGCATTTTTTTAGTCATTGTAGTATAAATATGTTTTTCATACCATTCATCATTAAATTTTGATTTTAAATTTTTATTTTTTGTATTATTATCTTTTATCTCATTTATTTGTTTTTTAATATGACTATTAATATAAAAAAATTGATACCAAAATATACCATAATATTTTTCTAATTCATTATAATCATTTTTTGATATTGTATTTAACATATCATAAAAATTTTTATCTTTTATTCCCTCTAAAATCTTTATAATATTATTTGGAACTAATGTCCCCAAAAAAATATAAACTTTATATTGCATTCTCTTATTATTATTCTTAAATTTATGAATTATTTTTATTGGATCTTTCATATTATTATTCAATAGAAATAATTTTATATTATTATTTTATAAACTTATTCATATTATTCTATATAATTATAATTTATTAATATCATTCATTATTTTTGATTTCATATATTCTATACCTTTCTCCCATATATTTGATTCATTCCAAATATCATTCCTCTCTGTAAAAATATTTATTATTTTATTATTTTCAAATATTTCTGAATTTGAATTAATGAAATATATATTTTCTTTTTTATAAATTGTTAAAAAAATTTCTTGTAATTTTAAAACATCACTAGTAGAATATCTACATAAAAGAATAATTGGTTTTTCATCATTTATTATATTCAAAAATCTTTCTATTCTCCTTTTATATTTATCAACTACAATATTATAATAATCCATATAATTATTACATATTATTTTTCCATCTTCTTCTCCAAAAACTCCTTCACCTATATTAGTTTCATTTATTTTATTATTTTCTAATGGATAATCATGTGGATATTCAAAACCATAATCATCAATTAACCTTTTTTTTGAATAATTATATTTTAAATTTGTATGAAATCTTGCAAAATTTTCTTCAAAACATTTTTCCAAATTATATATATTAGATACTATCCAATCAAATGGTAAAGCAAAACTTCTCAAATTTAAATTACGTAATGCTGCTGCAGGACTACAATCATATCCTAAAGTTAAATAATTCATTATATAATAAAATTATATTTTTTTATTATATAAACCCACAATTTCGTATTTATTATTATATTATTATATTATTGACGTATTCTATATCCTCAATAATAATAATTTATTATTATATTATTGACGTATTAAGTGTCATACCACAATATTCTGTAGGATATGTACTATAATCATATTTTGTGTATATACCAATATTAATTGCTTCTTCTAGAAATTTGTGAAAAATCTGTTTAAAGAGAGGACCATGACTATTTTCTCCAGATTCAGGACAAGCAATATGAGACATTTCATGAATTGCGACATACATTAATAAATTAATATTATGTAATTGTCCATTTTTCTTACTTTTAATACACATTGCTATTTCTTCACCTTTATTAACACTATATGATGTTAAATTTGTATTTGGGTCAGATTCATAAAAAACAGTATTTTCATTTAAATTATCATCAAGTAAATCAATATATTTTTTAAAATCTGGGAAATTATTTTTATTTTTAACTAGATGAGTTTTTAATTTAAACATATTTGATACTATTTTACTTAATAAATTTGCTTTTTCAATATTATATCCATCTTTATAAACTAAATATTTTTTTCCATCATTAGCAAGAACATAAATAATTTCATCATTATTTAGATAAAAAAAAATATATAGAAATATAAATATTAAAAATATTAAAAATATCTTAATCATTTAATAAAATAATATATAAAATATTTAAGAAAATATAAAAAATCTAATATATATATATTATAATATGGGAAATTGGTCATCTACAGAAAATTATTCAGATAATGGACGCAATATTACAAATAATAGAAATGGAAACATTATTTCAAATAAATATAATACCTATTCTGAAACAATTAATTGGCATGAACAATTAAGTTCTACTAGTAGCGATATTTATAATTTTGATTCAAAATATGGAAGTTATAATAATAAATATAAATCAATGGCTAATGATGCACAATATTTAGTTACCAAATTAAATATTAAAAATAATTATGAAACAGAAAGTGAATTAAATTTAGAAAATATATTCTATAATAACGACCAATTTATAAAACAAGGTGGTGGTAAAAACAAGAAAAATGACTCAAGTTCTTCATCATCATCTTCATTATCATCTAGTTCTGATAGTGATAATGTTGATTTTGATGATTTATCACCAGATAATAAGAAAACAAAGAAAGATAAATTTAATAAAAAACATAATAAACCAAAACATGATAAACCAAAACATGATAAACCAAAACATGATAAACCAGAATATGAATCTACTGAATCATCAATGAAAGGTTTAAAATATAATTATGATTCCTCATCGGCACATACAGGTGGTGAATTTTCAGAAATGAGTTCTGAAAATAAAAATATGACACATTCAGGATGGCCTAAAACAAAAAATGAGCTAAAATCTGAATCTGATAATGATAGTTCAGATGTAAAAAGATATACAATTAATACAAGTGATATCAATATGATATCTGAGTAAATAAATTATTATTTTTTATAATAAATTTTGTTAAGTAATCTTCTTTATTAGAATTTAATTTAATAAAAGCATTAATTTCATTTATTAATTTTTTATATTCAATTATTGTTTTACTTTTATTTTCTATTTTAATTTTATTTTTCTTAGGTTTAGGATTACTATAATATTCAATAAATTCATTAAATATTTTTATTGAATCTTTATCAACTAGTTCTAAAAATTGTAATGCAGGATTCATAATCTGATTCGTCAAATAGAATAGATAATCAACTTGCAATTTATTTTCTTTAATATATTGTGGTGTCTCTATCATATCACCTTGTAATAATTTAGTCCCATCTGTTGGTGTTTGAACTTTAATTACTGCAAATTCAATTCTATCACCTGATTGTGGAGCATTACCAGGGTCTCTTTGTGCTATTTTCTCTGCCAAATAAACATGAGATATTTTCTTCCAATCTTTATACGACTCTTTCAATTTTAAACTTCTACTTTGTAAGAAATATTTAATATTATATTTCCCATCAAACATATCCTTCAAACATTTTCTTGTAAATTCTTTTGCACCTTCTGGATTCTTATAATCTATTAATTGATTAATAATACCACCACAAATTTCTTTAACAATTGGTGAATTATCTCGTCTCTTTAATACAATCCCCATAAAATCTTGTTTATACTTATTTGGATCAAATTCATATTTATTTCCTACATATTTCTTTTTAGTTAATATTGCAAAAGGCCAGAATGTTTTCTCATATTCACAATCATGTGGAAATGGTAAATGTGATTTAATTAATTCTCCTGATAATTCTCCCATTTTCATTCCATATTCTAATGTTCTTTTATCAATTATACTTTTACCTCCTTCATAAATATCAACAATATATTTCTTCCTATTACCATCATAATCCCATCTTGGTTGAACCCAATAATATATATATTTATCCTCATCCATAGTACTCATATCTTGTTGTCTCATATTATTATTCACAAATTGTATAACTTTATTATAATGATTATCTTTATACAAAGTCATACTTAATAATAAATCTTTGCTTATAAAATCAATTATAATTTCTTCTAACGATTTCTTACCTATTGTCTTATTATACTTATCAATAAATATTTTGGTATGTTTTTCCAATAATTCTTTATCAAACTTAATATTCATATCTTGGTCGCTTATCAAATTTTTATTTAATAATTCTGCTATTTTATCTATTGATAAATTATTATTATCATTTATAAAATTTGTAATATAATATATTGCTTTCTCATTAATTATTGATGTTTCAGAACTAACAGATTTTAAATAAGTATTAACTAATTTCATTAATTCTTTCTTCTCACTACTATATACCCATTTTTCTTTGATTGTTTTATCAAATAATTTCTTTGATAATTTAAACAATTCATCATCATTTAATCTTACTTCACTTGCAAAGTCAAAACAATCTTTTGAATCTTTATTAAATTTATTAGCAAAATCTTTAATCATTTTATCTGAAATTAATTTTGTTTCATATTTATTCTCAAATAATTTTTCCAAATATAATAATATTGGTTTTATTAAATAATTATGTCTATCTTCATCTAAATCTTCTGCTATTAATTTAATCTTTTCTAATTGATGTATTGCCCATTTTGTTAATTTTATATCAAACATAAATGTATAATTTTTCTCAACTAATTCTGATAATGTCCATAACCATGGTAAATAACTCTCTTCCATATATTCTTTAATGAAACTTTTTATTCTTTCATTTAATGGTAATATGATTTTATGATATGATGGTTGTTGTAAACATTTAGGTCCTTCTGGTAATTCCATATTAATAATTTTATCTTGTGAATAATATTCATTAAATATTGTACTAAATATCTCTTTCTCTGAATCCTTAAAATATGGTATTAATAAATCATGTGCAAATTTTATAATCTTCTTCCATAGTTTTAATCCTGTATCATTATTAACTTTCTTACAATCCTCTCTAAATCTATAACAACTAAAAATAGAATCTGTATCACCATATCTAATAACTGGTTGAAAAACTAAATCTTTAATATCATTCTTAATATAATTATCTAAATTATTAATTAATTCTTTATCATCTCTTGCTTTTAATTCATCATCTAATAACTTTTCATATTTATCTTTTTGATTAGTTTCTGAGAAATATTTTAAACTATTCATAATTGATGGTAATAATTCTTCATCATATTTTTTTGCTAAAATCAACATTTCTTTTCCTGTTGATGTTGTACATGCTGCTATATCTCTTTTACATACTGGTGATGTTGGTGCTCCTAACTGACCATATAATGAATTTGCTGTTACTTTAACTGCCAATTGTTTTGCATCTAAGATTTTACTTTTAAATGGGTCTGATACAGTTTTCATTTGTTTCTTAATTGATTTTCTTTCTTTCATTAAATTATCTAAGATTGATGGAATGACACCAAATTTATTATCAATCTGTGCAAATCGTCTATATTGAATAGAACCATCTGATTCCCTAAAATTTGCATTATAATATTTAACATTTGGTAAATTATCATATTCTGGATTCTCTACAATAGTTTCATGACTCATATTTTTATGTAATATTGATGATGGATATAAACTAGCATAATCTTTAGTAACTAATGCTTCATATTCTACCTTTGGAACAGGGTCAAATACAATTGCACCTTCATAACTTGAATCTTCACCTTCTATCTCTAATCTATCTTTTGACCTACAATTTGGACAAGTCCATAAATTTTCATATTCATAATTACATCTAGTGCATTTATATAATTTATTTAATTTAATTACTGGAAATAAATATTTTTGTTTTCTAAATTCTCTTAAACATAATGAAAATAATTTAATACCTTGTCCTCTTGTAAATAGATAAGATAATGGAACATAACATACATTAGCCATTTCAATATTCTTTGTAACAACTTCTAATTTATTAATTAATAGATTTACTAATTTACAATCCTTAACACAATATTTAGCAACAATAGCCCTATCATCAGAATTTCCTTTTTGTAATCTAAATATATCTTTTGGTCCAACATCATCTTTTGCTTGAGACCAATATATTTCTCCTGAATCCAAATTATTTAATTCCTCAATTAATGTATTTGTTGATTTTATAATTAATTTCTTTTCATCTTTATTAATCTTCAATACCATATATTTATCTCCTATTTCATCTGATACAAATCCCTTAATCAATTCAAGATGAATATAATCATGAACTAATATATCTTGTACTCCTTTACAAGTCAATTCAACACTATTTTCTAATATTTTATATGAAATAACTTTATCCCTAATATATTTTGATGCAATATAATCTAATTTATAACATGGCAAACTAAATGTTTTCTGAATATCTTTCATCAAATCAATATGCACCCTTCCTGGTGTATTCCATAATCTTAATAAGTTTTCTCCCATTGCTGATGATGCCAATTTTGTCTCATTAAATTTACATTTAAATGTTCTTAATTTTGATAAATATGACATTCTATCTGCAATTCCTAATAGATGACATCTATCATTAATATATTTTTCATCAAAAAAGAATATATTATATCCTGTAATAATATCACAATCATTTTGTTGAATTTCATCTAAAAATTTTCCTAATAATTCTTCTTCTGTCTCACAACTATCAACTATAATATTATCTAATTTACTAGTTTCTTTTAAACATACTATATATTGTCTATATGGTTCAGATTGTCCAATATATGTATAAGTACATCCTATTTGAATAATAGCATCACCTTTTCTTTTTGCTTGAGGAAATTCACCATCTATAGAATTACATTCAATATCAAATGAACAGATTCTAAATGGTGCATTTTCATCTTTCTTAATTGATACTAAATCTCTATAATCAACATTAATTTCAATATTACATAATGATTCTTTATCATCATTATCTATTAATTTATATTTATTAGTTTGAATCCATGAACAACCACTTATATCTCTAATATGAAAACATCTAAACATTGGTGGTAAATTTGCTTCATATAATTTATATTTAATTGGTTTATTTAATTCATAAACATTAGGAATAGTAATATCATTATTTTCAAAATAACTTTTATATTTTTTCATACCATCAGAATTATTAAAAATTAATCTAATAAAATAGAATTCTTTATTATTAGTAAATCCTTCTGCTTTCTTAAATTTAACTAATTGTAATTCTATTAATGATTTCTTATATTTGTAATATACTTTCTTATTATCATTACTTTTAATAACATAAGAAAATCTATTAACTATTGTTTCTAATTCTTGTTTAGATTTATTTTGTAATTTATTTGGTAACAAAATATAAAAATAAGGTGTAAAACCTGTAATCTTAGCATATACTGATTTGCCATCATAACAACGACCGAAAGCATGAATTATATATTCTCCAATATCTTCTTCACTTTCACTATCATCATTGATTTGATGGTCTTCTTGCCAATCATATAATTGAAATTCTAATTGTGTCATATTATTAGTCATTATAGTCTTATAAATTAATAATATAAAATATCAATTTTTTATAACCAAATTTAAAAAAGTCATAAAAAATTTACTCGAAATCATCATAATAAATTAAGCCATTTTTATCCAAATATCTATCAAACTCCTTTTCTGTTAAATTAATATATGGACTACCATCAATCATATTTTTAATATTCTTATATTCACTCAATATATGAATTATTTTTAATGCAGTTTCTTGTGTAATTACTTTTCTTTTAAATAATTTATTTATTGCTATTACCATACAATTCATACAATAAATTGTATAAATTGTTATTGATAATATTATTATTTTTATTAAATGATTTATTAATATATTATCACAATTTTCTATCATTTTATTTAATAATATAATTTAATCTTTTAATCTATTTTTTGATTATTTACTTTTTTAATATCTTCATCTGGATAATCTAAATAACAAAATAATTCTACTATAATAGACACACAAAAATAAGTTAACCAAAAAAATATTAAAAATATACATATATAAATACACATTTCTATTGTTTTATTATCATTTTCTGAATACTGAGACCGCTTCATTTTTATTAATTTATTAATAGTTTTAACATTAATAAATTAATATATCAATTTTTTTCCTAAAAAATCTACAAGCAATTTTTTTCCTAGAAAATCTATCTATAAGACCATACTTTTATAATTGGTAAATGTGATACATATTCTATTTTATCAATAGTTAATCCAAAAGGACAATAATTATTAATATCATTTAATAAACATGTCATCTTATATTCTGATTGAAAAATACATGCTAAAACTCTTTCTAAAGACATTCTATTATATCTTGTTTTAACATAATCTAATAATAATGATAAATCATATTTATCATTTATTATTTTTAAAAAATCATATTCAATTATCATCATACATCCAAAACACCCACACCATAAATCTTTATTCTTATAAAATTCTATTAATTCATTATTATTAAAAACATTAATCATTTTTTCTTCATCTTCTATTTGATCATATGTATGCCCAAAATTCCATAAAAATTGATATTTATCTATATCAAAATCAATATTACTATTTATAAATACTGAATCGTGTATTATACATGCCGTATCAAATAATTTATTTTTTAAATAATAATAATATGGTAATATTTCTCCTCTACCTTCAAATTCACTATTAATTATTATTGTATTATGTAATTTTTTTTCTAATTCTAAATTTATAAATTCTTTCTTTGAATTATCATCAATAATTAATATAATATTATCACTATAATATTTTCTAATATTATTATACGATATTAACCAATAATTACTTGATTTTTCATCATTCATATGTCTTAATATTATAAATCCATGTGTATTCATTACAATTTATAATTATTTATTTTTAAATAATTTTAATATGTAGGTTTAAATGGTAAATTTTTATTATTATGATTCACATTTATTGGTAATGGTAATAATTTTCTAGGATTACTTATTTCATCTAAATATCCTATTGTTTGTTCTACATTTGTTATTACACTAGGTAATATTTCACCGACAACTCTACAGTTTAATTCTTGTATTTGTCTAACTATATCATATGGTAAGTGTCTAGCATGTTCTAAAAATACATATCTCATAACAATTATTAAACTTTCTTTTTTTTGTGGTGCTATTTTATATTGTTTATTTGATTTATTATAAACAGTTAATATTAATTGTTTATTTATCAAATCAATATTTTCATCTGAAAAAAAATTCTCTTCTAATTTACCTTGTTCACAATCACTAATTAATACTACATTCTTAATTAATTCACTTCTTAAATTATTAGATTTAACATTATCATTAAAAAATGCAACTGGCATATCATGAAAATCAAATTGTTTACTATTTGATGCACTAATCATATTATTATAATTAAGAAATTATTTTTAATTATTTATATAATCGGTTTTATTATTTTGGATTTATTATAAACAAATAATTTTAAAGCATTCTTTTTAGATTCTTTATTTTATTTTTATATCTAGTTCTTTTCTATCTAATTATCCTTTAATTAATTTATAAAAATTTGTGGTAAACCAAAAATTTTCTGTGGTAAAATGTGGAAAATCACAAAAAATTTGTGATAAATTGTGGTTGATTTTATTCTATTATTGTAGGCTTTAATAAAATAGTAAATAATTAAAATTTTATTAAAAAAATATTTGTTGCGAGAGAGAGGAAGAGTAAAAATAAGCATTTTTGGACTATTTTTTTATAGTTATAATAAATAATTTTAAGTTAATGAATATGTTTCATATATATGTGCTTCATCATAAACCATATTCTTTTTATTTTTCATTGCTATTGCTTCATTAGGTGGATAATCATATAATGCTGTAGTAAATACATCTTTAACATAATAACGAACATTATCATCAGTTGTTAATATATCTGCTTTCATTGGATTAGCACTATTTATACCAATATATATTACCCATCTAAATTCATTAAATCTACTTTCATGAACAACTAATGATCCTTTCCTACTTGGTTTTAAGAATATATTTGTAATTTTTTGTTCAGATTCCATTAATAATGTTCCAATTCTATTATGAACATATTGACCAAAATAAGTTAAAAATAAATCTTTTATACTGTTTGTTGTCATATCTTCATTTGATATATTATTAATAATAGTTTCTATTTTGAGATTATCTAAATTTAATTTTTGTTTAAAATTATTAATACTCATAACATTTATAAATTGGTCTCTTATCATTTTTTTTATTTTTAATGAAAAACCTGCTGGAGATAATTTAGCCCCTCTAGAATCATTTTCATAATCTGAATTTTTAGTATATAATGATCCATATATTTTATATTTTTTAGTTTTTGCATTTAATATACTACTATATGATAAATCATTATCAACATATTTTGAATCAAACATAAGAATATGTCCATAATTTGGAATATAATAATTTATTCCATTTATTTTATAAATCCATGAACCAATAGCATTTGCATCAACATTTAAATCTTTTATAAAGAAATTATTTTCAAAAGATATATTTTCCATATATATTTCATTCTCTTCTAATACTGAAAAAATATACATCATTTGAAATAATATTGAATGCCATACTTCTGGTGTATGAAAACCTGATGATATCATTCTCTTAACAGCACTAACTGATTCATATTCACTCTTTGCCCATTTTATTATATTTGTTGTTGGTGCTTCTGTTAATAATATCATTAAACTTCCTGAGTTTTCTGTTAAATCTAATTTATCATTATTAATCACACTTGGTAAAGTTAAACCTTGTTTAGTATTTACACATTCAACAGGTTTTTTTGTTAATACATATTTAATACTATTCATTTTTTTCATTAAATCATGGAAATTATTTATTATTTTATCATTTTCATTAGTTGCTTTCACCTTTGATTCTGGATAAAATTTATTTCTTATTTCATTTACACGTTTCCAATCAATTGATGTAATTGTATCAATTTTAAATAATATTGGTGCTATAAAATTTGGTGATATTTTCCCTTTTATTATTGTATCTTTAACCCAATCATAATATTTAATCTCTCTCCATAAATCAAAATCATGTGAATCTATCTTACTATCTATAATATTACTTTTAATATCACCAACAGTCATCATATATAATCTAATATTAAAAGCCATAGCATTTTTACTTAATGTTAATACTCTCTTTTCATTATCATATTTTAATGGATATCCTGCCCTATATAATAAGAAATTTTTTGATAATTCAGAAAATGGATTATGACTTATTGCATATGGATTTATTTTCATTATTTTCATATATGATAATAATGTATTTTTACTATTTCCAATTGTTAATGGTTCTCCGTCATTAAATTTTAATATTGTATTTCTTAAATAATTAATTATTAGTTCTCTTTCATATAATGTAGTTAAAGTTAATGTATTTGGTGTTCCTGGTAATACATCCTCATATATCTTACTTATTGTTGTACTATTTAAAAATGGTGCACTCATATTTATATTATAAATTTTTTGTGTTGGTTCTAATGGAACAGTATAATCTAATGGTATTTGTTTACCTTGTGTATACATATCATTTAATATAATTGTTGTCGGCTGTTGTTGTTTTTGTTGTTGTGGAGGTTGTCTATCATATATTTTTTGTTCAGCTAAAATTGGAGCTTCTTTTTTTGGTGGTGGAGCATCTATTTGTCTTTTTTTAATTACATCTTTTTGGTCATTTGATAAAAATGATGATCCTTTCTCTTCAACTGTATTTGGTTTTATATTTTTTTTTTCATCATCACCACCTATTAATTTTATAATTCTTTTATTAGATTTCTTACTAGATTTTTTGCTAGATTTTTTGCTAGATTTTTTGCTAGATTTTTTGCTAGATTTCTTTTCGGGTTTAATTTTTCTACTAAATTGTGTATTAATATTTTCTTGTTCTCCTAAATACATACTACTTAATTGGTCAATAGATGTATTTATTTTCCTACCTAATAAATATTTATTACTATCAAAGTTGTTTTGAACACTACTTATCTTTTTTCTATAACTATCAAATATTTTATCATTTAATAAATCTATTGGTCTAAATAATATTTGATTTTGTTTTAATTTTCCATTACGTACTTCTTTTGGAAGAATTTTATCAATAAATGCCAAAGTTTCAGTATCACATTCATTTTTAGGATAATTTTTATGATTTGTTAAATCATCAAGAAATGTATATAAATCATAATATGGATTTATTATAGAATTACCATAAAATTTATCAATTGTAGCATTTTCAAAATTAGTTATTTTAATATCAAATCCAGTATTAGGTACATAAAAATTTCCATTTTTTAAATCAGTATATTCTGTCATATTATTATTATCTTTAGTTAAATATACTACAATATTTTTTAATAATAAATTATTATGTCTTATACTACTATACTCAGATTGTAATACTGATAAACTATGTATTATTTGAAATAATAAAACTTTAATCTTACAAGTATTATCTTTTAAATATTCTTCTAAAACCATATCTCTACCATATCTTTCTCTAATATGAATACAACATTTATCAATTATTTCATTATTCAATATTGCTTTTTTAATAATAGGATAACAAGAATCTTCTTTAATATATTTCTCAACATCTGAAAAATTAACATCAATATTCATGATTGGTAAAAGAATATGTTGTGTTTTTTTAGATAAAACTAATTCACTTAATATATATGAAAATAATGAATCATTATTAACTTTATTATTTATATTATCTATATTTTTATCTGCATCATAAAAATTAATTTTAATAATTGATATTAATGATGAATGACGTTTTAAATATAATTGATATGTTTTTTCATCAAAATTAGTTAATTTAAATTTTGCATTAAATAAATCTTTTTTATTATTTTCATAAAACTCTTCGTCATTGTCATTTCTTGGTAATGATATTTTAATATCATCTATATCTATTTTTCCCAATGTTATTTTATCAAAACTGAAACTATTTCTATTATTTGTGTTATAAAGATAATTATATATTAAATTTATTTTATCCTCCAAATCATAATATTCCATATTATATTATAATAGAATATTTTTTATATTTAAATTTCTAAAACATCCAAATTATAATTATATTCCATTCCTTTTCTATATATATTAAATAAATATATCAATCTAATTATATATGCTTCCATATGTATTATATGTCGCGTTCCTTGACTTAGTCTTAATTCAAATATAGATGTTATATCTATGATATGATATTTTAATTTTAAATTATTAACTCTTTTTAATAAATTTATCATAATATTTCTTATTATTAATTGTGTTGGTATATTTGTTATAAATAATATATAAAATTGTTCCCTAATTTTCTTTATTATTTTATATAGTTTTTTACTATTTTCAATATTAAAACTACATATTGTTTTAACTATTAAATTTATAACATTCTCCCAATTTTTTTCATATTTAATCCCATAATAATGCATTTCTAATAACCATATTGCATTATTTATTTTATTATCACACTCATTGATTATTTTATTCAATTTATCATAACTAATTTTAATATTCTCCTTATGACAAATATGTAATAATGTCTCTAATATTTGTTCATTATTTGCTAATGGAACTCTTATCATTAAACATCTTGACCTTAATGGTTCAATTATTTTTGATAATTGGTCTGATATTAATATAAATTTGCATGTATTTGAATATTTCTCTAATGTTCTTCTTAATGATGCTTGTGCATAATATGATAAATTATCTATTTTATTTATTATAACAACCTTAAATAATTTCCTATTCTTAAATATATTTAATAACTCTGATTTAGCATAATCTTGTATTATTTCTTGTATTAAATATTTATCAAATCCATTTGAATTTGGTTCTATTATTATATGATGTTTAGATTGTTTTATCAAAATCTTTGTTTTTGTATTTGAATACCCTGGAACTATATATTCAACCTCTTTTAACTCTATTGATTGTTTACCATATATCTTCTCCAATAATCTATTTACTAAATACTCTTTACCACAACCACTTTGACCATAAACTATTAAATGTTGAAAATTTGAATATCTCCATGTCCCATATTCTAATTCATATAATACATCATACAATTTATCATTATCGTATTTAATTATTTCATCAATATTTGAATATATTTTATTATGCGAATCAAAACTATCAATTATTTTGTCTAAAATAGTTTCATGACATAACATATAATTATAATCATTGTAATATTTATCAACCAAAAACATTATTATTATTAAGAATTTAATCTTTTAATAATAATTATAAATATTTACATTTACATTTACTAAAATATGTTTTTTAGAAAAAACTGCTTGTATGTTTTTTAGAAAAAACTGAAATAAAGAGTATCTAGTTATAATGTATTATATATGAACATTGAACAAATGAATGATATTGAAAGTCCATTGATTGATAATATTATCATTAATATTGAATCAAATGAACCTATAATTAAGAAAGAAATTAATTATATTACAGACTTAAATATAATTAGAACGGAATATGAAAGGAAAAGAATAGAACGCATGAATAAAAATCAAAATATAATAATTAATAGAAAAATAGAAAATGTATGTTTAACAACAAGAGTTGAAGAAATAATTGAAGAGTTTAAAGAAGGTGAGAAGAAACGTTTATCCAGATTATATGATTTTATCTAAATTATCTTTAACTAAATCATAGATATTAATAGTTTGTTCTCCATTTTCATCAATATAATCAGCACAAATATCTAAATAATATACTAGAACATAATTTAAATTATTAATTTTTAATTTAGTAATATCATTAAACATAATACAATCACCTTCATTTATATATATATATTCATCATTATATATATATTTATTATTTTTATTTAATGATATATTTAATATTAATAATTCATTATTAGATAAATCTATAATTTCATTATTATTATATTTAACTAAATAAATATTTTTAATATTTATATATATATTGTTATTTATATTTAATATATACTTAATTTGATTACTAATCATATCAAAAGAAAATATTAATAAATTATATATTTTCTCAATATTTTTAATATTAATATAATTATTTTTCGTCTTTTCATCAATATTTAATAATATATTTTCATCATCTAAATATTTATTTAATTCAGTAATAATATAATTACACATTGTTAATGATAAAATATTATTAAATACATTAATTAATATTTTTTTATTAATTACATATTCTTTTAAATATTTAGTTATAATATATTGTTTATAATAATTAATAATCAAATTATTATTAATAGTATTTTTTAATGGAATAATTGTTGGTATTCTCATTATTTTTGGTTCCATTTTTTTATATAACCAACCTGTTATTATATATTTATCATTAGATATAGGAATATTTCCTCTATGTGGAAAACACCAAAATGCAGGGAAAAATATTATTTTACCTATTTCTGGTTTCACTTTAAAACTACCACCGAAAAACTCTGTTTCTCCTCCTTCATCAATATCATTTAAATACCATAAATATGTTATGATACGATATTGTTTATTTTCAATAGAACCATCTTCATGATATATATATTTTCCAATATTTCTCTTATATTTTTGTATCATAAAATTATTTACTAAATGAACTTCATTTGATAATACTTTATATATATTCCCATAATTCTTATCTTCTTTAAAATTATCTTTATCATTCAAATAATTAATATATAATTTTAAATTTTTATATAATTCATCAGATAATATATTATTAATTTCATTCCATTCATTGTTATCTGGTATTATGAAATCATTTGTATCTTTCGTATTTTTATTAATACCACTATATGTAACACCATCATATTTATTATCTTCATTATCAAATCTATTTATTATATCATCACATAATTCTTGTGATAATGAATTTTTATTTTGATATATATATTCATTCATTTATATAAATTAATTTTATTTTTTTATATAAATATAAATTTTATATTGTTGATTATATATAATGTCAATAACAATATATGGAACTAATGAAACTGGAAAAGATTCAAATGGAATTCCTATACTAAATTCACAACTTCCAAATATTAATGCAAAATCAGCAAGTATTTATATTAAAACATTAGATACAACAAAACAAAATATATTAGATTCATTAACAACAATATCAGATAATACAAGAGCTATATGGGGAACATCATCAAGTAATATTGTATCACCAAATCAGGAATATTGTATTTATTATTATACTTATTATTCAAGTGAATATAAGAAAGATGCAAAAATTAAAGTTTATGTTGATGATATTTATTGGTTATATTTAAATAATGAATCAATTAAATCAAATATTGATCATAGTTATGATATGACTGATTCATCTAAAATTGATTCAACAATTAATATATTGAAAGGTTTTAATTTTTTTAAATTTATATGTAAAAATATTTCATTAGATGGTTTTTTAGCATTTGTTTGTTTTGATAATAATAATAATTTTTTATTCAATACTAATAGTAATTCAGTAACAGACTTTCGTTTTGGTGATTTAGGTGGACTAATATATAATGGACCAATAACATATAATTATTTAAAAACACCCATTAATATTTTATCAACAAATATTGGTTGGACTGCGACTTTACCATCAAATATTAGATATATATGGTATACAAATTCACCAAATAATACTATTAAATATACTTATAATTATGTAAATAATTTATCATCAAATATTTTAATAAAATTAACAATTCTTGTTGATAATTTTTGTTCATTTATATCAAATGGAGTAGTTATGAAAGTATTTTATTCAACATTTGATGCTACAAAAACAGATAATACTTACTTTATTAACTTACTAGCAAATTCTACAAATTATTTTGAATTTTATTGTACAAATACAGGAGGACCTGCAGGTGTTGCTATTTCTTGTACAAAAAATTCTGATAATTCATTATTATTTGGAACAACAGTTGATTCACCATCAGATTTAAATTTGGGGAATTATCCTTATATTTATGGTTCTGATGTATCTTCATTACCAAATATATTAGCACAAACCGCAGGTATTTATATATTACCTTTTACAAGTACATATGTAACATATTTATTATCAACCATTGATTCTACAAATTCAACAAAATGGATATGGAATAATTACGATGGTGTTTATACAGGCGATATTTATTATTATTTTACATATTATTCAAATACAACACAAAATGTTGATTTATATGTATTTGCTTTAGGTAATAGAAATGTATATGTTAATAATATTGAAATTATATATACTGATAATAGTTATTTATCTAGTCAATCAGATTCTACTTATAAAAATACAATTAAATTATACAAAGGATTTAATTTTCTTAAATTTAAAATATCACAAATAACAACACCATCAACTATAAATAATGGATGTTTCGCTTTCATTTGTAAAGACTCAAATAATAATATATTGTTTAATACAAATGTTGACTCTTGGAATGATTCACAATTATTATATAATACATATTTAGGTATTAATTCTAATTTAGAACCAATATTTATATTAGACCAAACTAAAAATACGGCATGGACCAGTAATATTAATGAATATGATGTATCTAATCCATCGTCATTACCAACAAAATATATTTGGAATGATGCAAATTGTGAAACTATTGCTGATATATCAACAATTAAATATACATATAAATATAATTCACAAGTAATAACAACATGTAAATTATATATTTATATTGATGAATTTTGTTATGTAATTGTTAATGATATTTATAAAGGATTAATAACAAAAACATTTAGAACAGGTAATACAAACGTAATAGATAATATTGATATTACAATAGGTGATAATTATTTTGAGTTTTATTGTACTAATACTATAGGTGGTGCTGGTTTTGCAATGATATGTTTATCAAATGGTGTTAGATTATTTAATACAAATAGTAATTCTGATACCGATTCTAATTGGATTTATTATGGAATTAATTTTGGATATGATTATAGTGGTATTTTGCCTAATATTATGGCTACATCTGCTGATGTATATGTGTTATCTACTGTTGATTCATCTATTACAGTAAATAAGAATCAATATGATATAGTTGGTTATAGTCCAACAGGATGGATATATAATAATGTTCAAGGTATAGCATATAATAAAACTATTTATTATTATACATATTATAGTGATACATATTATTATAATGTATCTTTCTATATTTTCGCGAAAAATATATGTTCAGTTTATATTAATAATAAACCAATTAGTGAAAATTTAGATAATAGTTATTTATCAGGAAATGTTAATTTGATAGGAGCATCTAATTTAGTAATAAATATTGGTTTCAATTTTATAAAAATTGTTTGTGTTAGTACTGATTATGGTGCTATTGCATTTATTTGTAAAACATCTACAAAAGTATTATTTAATACAAATTCAATATCAAATACTGATTTACGATTTGAAACAATATATTTAGGAGTAAATGAATATGATATACAACCAATTAATGTAATATCTGATATTGGAACAGTAACTAGTATTTCTGGTTCTCCAACTACTAAATATATATGGAATGGAACTACTACAATTGGAACAATTAAATATACATTTAAATATAATTCTTTATCAAGTTTAACAAATGTAAAATTATATATATATGTTTGTAATTATTGCACTGTTATTTTAAATAGTATGTATAAAGGTATTATTGGTAATTCATATTTATCTACAGAAACAAATAACTATTTAACTATTGACCTTAATAGTGGATATAATTATTTTACATTTTATTGCACAAATTTAACTACACTATGTGGTATTGCTATATTATGTGTTGATTCATCTGGAAATTATTTATTCAATACAAATAATAATACACCAACCGATACAAATTGGAATAGTATTCCTTATATATTTGGTAATAACATTGATTTATTACCTTCTAATGATGCTATATCTGCAAATGTTTATCCATTAACTAGTAGTATTACAACTGACATGGCTTCATATGATTCAACAATGAAATGGATTTGGTCATCACAAAATAATGATATTGGAACTTTATATTATTATTTTACATATTATAGTGATAGTTATATAAGTAATGCAAATATATATATATTTGTCCAAGATGTGTATAGTTTATATGTTAATAATATTGAAAAGAAAACAAATTCACTATATGGAACTCTTGAATATTCTCAAATAACTTTATTAAAAGGATTTAATTTTTTAAAAATAAAATGTTCAAATAATAGTGGTATTGGTTGTTTTGCCATGACATGCAAAGATGGCACAACAGTATTGTTTAATACAAATAATAATTCTGATAAAGACCCGCGATTCAAAAATATTTATTTAGGAGAGACATATAGTTATGATTATACACCTATAGTTAATATAACAGATACAACATTTTCCAAAAATATTACTGTATCAGGAAGAACAACAACACCAACATATATATGGTCTAATCTTAATACAAATATTGAAACAATTAAATATGATTATTTTTTAAATTTGACTGTTAATAAACCTAATTCAAAAATATATATATATATTAAAAATTATTGTACTTTTATTTTAAATGATGTGTATATTGGTATTATTTCTAATTCTTATATAAATGGAAACAATGATTTCTTTACTATTAATTTATCATCTGGTGTCAATTATTTCAAATTTTATTGCACAAATAATAAAGATGAAACTTGTGGATTTGCAACAATTTGTGTAGATAGTTCAAATAATAATTTATTTTATACAAATACTTCATCATCTAGTGATGATAAATGGTTTAGAACACCAATGTATATAACCAATAATAAACCAACAGATTGGAGTACACCATCAAAATATGATGTTGTCTCAGTTACTAATCCAACAAAATGGGTATGGAATGTATCTAATGCAGGTTCTGCAGTTTCTATGTATGATAAATTTACATATTATTATTATTATAATTCTACTACTGAAACCACATGCAATATATATATATTGGTTGATGGTAGTTGTGATTTTTATTTAAATGATAATTTTAAAGGAACATTATCAGGTACTCAAACAGATGCATCATTAACACCATATATAACTGGTCTTAATATTATTGATGATACTAATGAATTTAGATTTGAATGTATTAATAAAATTACAACAGATACTGGACAAACACCTGCAAGTATAGCTATCTTATGTATTGATACATCTAATAATTTTATTTTTAATACAAATCAATATTCAATGATAAATAATAGCGACTCTTGGAAATATAGAAATTATATTAAATATTCGTATAAAGGAACAAATATTACAGAAATGATTACAAAAACAGCTACTTATGAAACTAGAGATTATTCAAATATAATAAAAAATTTTCCAAGAAGTAGTGTATGGACAAGTTGGACAATACCAAATAATTTTGGATTTAAAATTGGTGGATTTGATATATCAACATATTGTCATGCTAAATATTATGAATTTACTAATTCTGGTTCATATAAAGGAGCATTACCATCATGGGTTAATAGTGTTAAAGTTATATGTGTTTCGGGTGGTCAAGGTGGTCAAGGTGGTCAAGGTGCGGCTGTATATAAATATGATACAAATAAAGGTGAAGAAGGAAATAGAGGGAGTGCAGGAAATGCAGGAAATACTAATACATATTATATTGAATCAATAAATAATAGAAATTTTGATATTAGTGTTGGTAACGGTGGTTCTGGTGGTAATGGTGGTGGTGGGCGTCAATATTCAACTGGTCCAAAGCATCATTATAATGGAAATTATGGAACACCAGGAATGCCTACTAATTTTATAATTAATAATATTACTTATTCAACAGATGCAAGTAATGAGAATACTATTAAAGATAAACAATATTATTCAAATATAACAAATAAAACATATTTTAGTTCAGAATTAGCGAGAGGAGGAAACGGTGGTGAAGGGGGATCTAATGGAGGGCAACATTCAGGATATCCAGGTGAAACAGGGAAGCCTGGATATTGTAGAGTTTATTTATTAGGTTAAAAAACTTGAAATTTATATTATCTAACTATATAAACCATATATATTAAACAAAATCATGGCACAAGAACAATATTCATCATTAATTAATGAAATAAATTCTATTAAATTTAGTTCAATTAAAATAGATACTAATAATATTGATAATATTATTAATATGTATGAATCTTTTATTTCTAAAAAATTAGTCCCTATCAATTTCTTCAAGAAAAATCTTAAACGTTTAGATATCCATACAAATTGTATTCATTGTAATAAAATTGCCCTTTATTATAATGCTGATAATGAACAAGAAAAATTATGTTGGACACATAGTCAATCTATTTAGGAAATAAAAATTGTTAGAAAAAATTGAAAATATATTAATTTGATAAATATCCATCATTTATTTAATAAAATATGAAGAAACTCAAGGAACTCAAACATTTAAAGTCTATATTTGTAGATTCTATTAATGAATTAGATACTGAAATAGAATTAGCTATTAATAAAATTAAGGAAGAATATCAACAAAATGTTGCTGAAGAGAGAATTAAATTATTAGCACAAATATGTACTGATTTTGATTTGGATTTTAATGTTTTAAAACATAAATATTTGAAGAATAAAGAAGTATCATTAATTAGTGTTGAACCTACTAAAACACCAACAACTCAAGTTGAAGAAATCTTATTAGATAAAATTACTATTAATGATACTGAATATTATTATGAAAAGAAAGATAATGGTAAAGTTTATGATATTAAATCTAATATTATTGGTTCTTATGTAGATAATAAAGTTATTCTAAACTAAATTAATTAATTCAATAAATCTTAATGTTGCTTTTTTAGACCAATTATATTTATTACAAAATTCTTTTACATTATTATCATTTAATTTTTGTGATTTAAATTTATCAAAAAATGATTTTAAATCACTATACCCCCCTAATAATAATGAACCTTTTCTATGTTTTCTTTCTAAATATATCTGAGGAAATGTTGATATTAATTCTGTTTTATAATTTTCTTTATTAGAACTATCTATTATTATCATTTCATTATTTATATTATTATTTTCTATTAATTTTTTTGCAGCTATTGAATATGGACAAGAATCTAATATTACAGCTTTTATGTAATAATTACTCATATAAATTATTTTAGAAAAAAATCAATTATAAAGATTATTTTCTATTCCCTTTTAAATGACAGGAGGATTAATTCAATTAGTAACCACTGGAATCCAAGATGCACCAATCATTGGAAATCCTGAGATTACTTTTTTTAAGATAGTATATAGACAACATACACAATTTTCAATATGTCAAAATAATAGATTTATTGGAAATTTATCATTTAATAAAGAATCAAGTAAAACTCTAGAAAAAAATGGAGATTTACTTTACAACAATTATTTTAAACTCAAAATACCATATTTTGATATTATTAAAGAAACAGTTATAACTAATTTAATTAGTTCTAAATATGATATTAATGATTTATCAGTTAATTATTGTGATTTAAATTGTATTATTTTAAAACTTAATAATGATTGGTATATTGTTCCCGATAATTTATTTAAATTATCAAGTTTTGAAAATATGATAATTAATATTGATTCATCATTATTAGAACCAAATTTATTACCTGATTTTATTACTATAACAAATTTTAATAAAAATCTTTATTATTATCAAATCAATGATTCTGATAAAGAAATTATTAGTTTATTAAGAATTAAATCAAATTATTGGGAACAATTTTGGTTAGAATTAATTAATAATACTACTGATATTAATTTATTGAATTCATTACAAACTCTTAAAAGTTCATATCGTAATATCTATGATATTATTAAAAATAGATTATATAATTTATATTATCAATATAATATTCAATCATTAAATATTAATGATTTTAATTTTGTTTTTAATAATAAATCTGAAGTTGAAAGATATTTTGAATATATTAATAATAAAGTATTAAATATTGATACATTTGATATTGATATTTGTTACAATTATTGTAAAAATAATAATTTGATATTTAATAATTATAAAAATAATGTTTTACAATATAATTCTTTAGTTATATTATTATTATTAAATCAAATATATTCTAATAATTTATTCACATTTTGGAAGAAATATGAAACAGGACAAAATAATACTATTAATAATAATGTTTCTATTAATAATTATAATTCAGAAATTGAATGGAAAAATAATTTAATATCAAATTTAAATGAAATAGTTAAAATATCAAATTTAAATAATATTATATTAGATAAATTTATTAAACAATATTATAATATTGAAAATTCTATATTATCATTATTTGCTAATCTAAATATTGTTAATAAACAAGAAATTTATATTAAATTAAAAACTATTATAACAAGATTTTTAAATATACCAAATAATCAAGTTAATTTTAATGATTATTATTTATCATCATATCAATCTGATAATTTTATTTATCAATATAATTTTGAATTAAATAAATATTCTTCCCTAATTAAAGTATCACAAAATTTAAATACTAATGAAGCAAATAATTTAACACCTGTTAATCTACATCATATATTTATTATTATGGCACAAGAAATTATTAAAGAAAATTTAAATTTATCAATTGATAAATCATTAACATCATTTTTAATTTTATGGAAAAATATTGTTACAGATAGATTATATAAAAACTTTATTAATAATAAAACTAATATCTATAATAATTATCAATTATTTGATAATAATAATGATAGAAAATTAACTTTCTTTTATTCATTAGACCCTTCTAATTTATTTAATCTATCTGATTTTAGAAATTCTTATTATGAAATGTTTTATAAAAATAGTTTTATTGCTAATATCAGTGTATCTCATAATAATTTAATAAAATTAAATGAAAATACCATAAATATATTTGATAATAATTCTAAAAGTTTTAATAAATTATCAATTACTAATTATTATTATTATTTAAATAATGATGATACTATAAAACAATTTAAATATATTAATAATAAATTATATGTTAGATTTGATAATTATTATTCTAATAATGTATCTATTAAATTAATAATAAATAATAATATTACAAGTTATTCTAATATTAAATATGAATTTATTAATAATGAATTAGGATTTAATAGTTTATATTTAGTATTTACTTTAGAAAATAATATTATTTCAGAAATATCACAAATTAGTTTGAAAACAACATATAATGAAGAAATACCAATATTATCATTTAATAATAATTCATTAATAAATTCTACAAAATATATATTATATAATAAAAATACTTTTAATATTAATAATGATTTAATTTATTATAATTTACAAGATAATGAATCTATTAAATTATTAACAATTAATTATTTGGATGATTATAATATTTTTAGACCAGATAATTTATCATTTGAAATTATTAATCAAAATAATAATAATAGTAATTTATTAAATTATAAATATGGTGTATCTTATTTTACTACTAATAGTGAATCTGATATAAGTGATATTATAAATATATCAATTACTAATAATCAAACTATTAAATTAATATTACCTATTTCAAATAATGGATTAGTAATTGGTAGAAAAATATATAGAACTAAAGCAAACGATACTAAATTATATTTATTAAAAATTATTAATGATAATATTAATACTGGATTTATTGATAATATTAATGATAATGTATTAGGAATTGAATATAATATTGATAATGTTATTAAATATAATGAATTACCAAATATAACATCTTATGTTAGTAAAATTCTTGTTAAAATAGAAAAACATGATGATAAATATTGTATAATGAAAGATATGAATGATACAATAATTAATTTGCCCAATGAATTTAATGATATTGAAGAAATATATATTGAAGAATTTACATTTCCTTATACAATTATTAAAGATTTTAATATTAATAATAATATAATAGAATTAATAGATGATTTCACTTTTATTGATAATTTATATTATTTGATTAATCCAAATAATTATAAAGATTATATTAAATTGATATGTTCAAAAAAGAAATTATATTTTAATGAGATACCATTTAATTTAGAAATTACATATAATCAAACTTCTGAATTAAAAACTGGATTATATCAATATAAAATATGTTTTTATAATACCATAACTAATGAAGAATCATTCACATCTAATATTGTATCAATTAATGTTGATGATAGAACCTCAAATATTAGTTTATTAGATTTACCATTAATATTTGATAATAGTTATAATTCTTGGAGAATATATAGAACAAAAGTAAATGAAAATATATTTTTTTATTTAACTGATATATTATTTGATGTTAATAATCAAACTGGTAATAAATTTTATGTTGATAATATTAATGATAATAATTTATACAAAAATGTATCAAATATATTATTATATTTAACAACAAAATTAAGAAATAATAATTATAATTTATTTATCCAACCATTAAATAATTTTGCTCCTAATTTAAATTCATTTATTAGTCATTCTACTAATTATAAATATGAAAATAGTAAAAATATGTCAGATTTGAATGATTTTATATTTAATAAAGGGTTTTTATTATTAGATTCAAATAGTAGTTTTTATTTTTATAATATCAATTTTAAAATTAATTCAACATCCATAATTAAATTAAATGATTATGATGTTAATTATTTATTGCCATTATCAACACAACAATTTTTTATATATGAAGATTCTGATAAATATTATGATATTAATACAATAGATTATACTAAAAAAGAAATAACTATAAATCAAGTTATACAAAAAACATTTAATCCTTCATTTGATGAATTTAATTTAAATGTTAATTTTATAAAAAAAAATTATTATTCAGATATTATGATTGATTTTATGATTGAAAAATTTGAATTAATAATAAATAATACTGATTATTTAACTATTTGTAATACTATTGAAAATGTTAATAATATTTATATTAATAATCTATTAAATATTTTTAAAGATGACCAATTATTTGGTTATTCATCGAAATATATTCTTGATAAAATTGATTTAACTTATAATAATAATGATTTTTAAAATTATTCTCATAATGGATTTGAAGAATCTTTTTCATTTGCATCAAATATAACAGTTTTATCTTCAATATATAAAAAATATAATTCAAATAATAAAATTACTAAATCTGATTATTTACAAAATATTAGTAATTATTTTATAAATCATATAAATTATATAAATACAAATAATGAATTCCTTGAAAAAACTAATTCAAATTTATATCAAGATAAATATTTATCTAATGAAGAAATACAGCAAAATATTAATGATAAATTTTATAATTTTTCTGGTAATAATACCATAACTCTTTTACATCCAATTATGGATAATAATATATATCAAATTCAAATTAATGATACGATTATTAATAATTTTACTATAACATCTAATAATATTATTACTAATGAATATAATGTTAATAAATTAGAAAATAAATATAATGATTCTAAATTATTACAAAAAACAAGTGATAATAAATTTAATTATCAAGGAATTATGAGTATTAATAATTATAATATCATTTTTTATGATAATTTTATTCCTAATAATAGTATAACATATATTAAATGTGATGATAATATTATATATCCTGTTTATTCACAAGATAGATATAGAATTTATTCACCAATATCAGATTTTATAATATTAAATCCATATAGTCTAAAATTCAATAATAATAATTTACAATCATTTATAGTTAATAAATTAGATAATGATAAATATATATATGTAATTAACTTTAAATTTAATAGAATATTTATAAAAAGTACTCTAAATACAAAATTTTTAATTGATAACAAAATTATTGATGGTATTTATGTAAATAGTAATGATGGATTATCTGGTAATTTATATTTATTATTAGATTTTGAAATTAATATTTCTGTTAATAATCTTATTTATCTAGAAAATAATGATTATATTACATGGAAAATTAGTCCAGATTTAAGAGAAACAAATATCATTTCTTTCAAGAAAGTTAATTATTATGTTAATAAATTTAATTATAATATTCAAGACATTTATTATGATGGATATAATTATTATGATTGTATAAATATTATTGATTATAATAATAATTCATATTTTTATGCTAACTATGATGTTTCATCAATTAATTTTTATATTAAAAAACCAGATAATACAACATCACAAACTAAATCATATGTATCTTATACTCCATTACCAACTATTAATATTAAAGGTGGTAAAATTTATCCTAATATTACATCTCAAGATATTATTAATATAAATACATCATATTATGTATTATTTGTAGATTTATCTTATAATAATCATTTTATGTGTCAAATTAAAGATATTAAAAATAAACAAATTCCAAATGGCAATTATCATACATGGATATTAAAATCAGAAAATCTTGATTTGATTAAATATTCTGTTAATAATATTATTATTGATTCAAAATGTTCTATTCATAAAATTAATAATATTCCAGAATATTCTTATTATCTAATAAGACATAATAATAATAGTTGTATTTATTATTATGAATCTGGTTCTGATATTATAATTAACTATCCATTAATTAATTATTATTTATTAAATGATATTAATGAAAGATATAATATTAATAAAATAAGTGAAATGTTTTTAATAGATAATAGATTATTTGATGTTGATATGAGACAATTAATTAAAATCTCAAAAAAATATGATATTACAGAAAATTTAATAGAATCACAAATAACTATACCAAATAATAATTTTTCATTTGATACAACAATAGATTTAATATATAATTCTAATTTTATTAATCAATATTATGATATATTAAATTTTAATTCAAATTATATAAATTTAAATAAAAATACAGAAACATTAGTATCATTAATATTAAAAACAGAAAATAGACAAATATATTATCCTGTTATTTTAACTAATAAAAATATTACTTATCCTAATATTTCTTTTGATTATAATGTTAATAATTATAAAAAATCATTTGTCACTATTTTAACGGATTTTATAGTTTTTGAGCCTAATTTAAATTCAACTATTTTATTGGAAGATTATATTGTTGGTAAAATATCTAGTGATGAAAAATGTTTTCCAATTTCTCAATATTTATCAATAACAGATGATAATACAGTTATTATTAAAAAAGGATTTGATATTAAAAATTTAGTTTTTGGATTACATTTATGGAAAATAAAAAGTATTAATAATTATGATTTTTATTTTTGGACATTAATGACAAATAATATGACAATTTTTAATGATTATTTAAATATTGTTTCTAATTCTATGGATAAAACATCTATTAGTGAACCATGTTATTACGATAGTTATAAATTTCAAAATCTTGTTAAATATTATGAATTAATTTATTCATATCCATCTATTTTTAATCCAGATTTAACTATTAATACAAATATTTTATCAAAAAATATTTATTATAAATATTATTGTGATACACGTAATTATAATGATGATTATACATATCAATTATTAACATTAAATTATAATTCATTACATAATATTAAACCAAAAATTATATATTATGGAAATGAAATCTTAAAAAATATTAATGATAATTTTTATTATTATATATACACATATATCTCAAAATTAACAAATCAAATTAAATATTTTATTTTTGGTCAATCTGCATATAATTATGATAAACTTTCACCAATTTTAATAAATAATGATATTACTGAATTAAATTTATATGTATCTTTATCACTACCTATTTTCATTTATAATAAAATATATATTAAACAAATTAATGATACATTATTTGAAATATATAATTATAATAAATTATATTTAGAAATGAATGAAATAATATTTATTGATAATAATCATTTTATTGTAAAAGGATTAAATGTATTTAATAATAATTATGAAATAGAATTAATTACTACAGATAGTATAAGTAATAATTTTAATAATAAAATATATCCATTACAATATGTATATAATGGTTATTATACAATTGGTAATTATTTAAGTAAAAATAATAAATTACCTTCAATTGAATATAATAATTTATTAAAATATGAAAAAACTATAACTCCTTCTATCGGAACTATTTATTATAACAACAATAATAAATTTGAAATAGTTACTTTTAATAACACAACATTAAATAATGTTAGTATATTTAATGAAAAATCACTAAAAATAAAATTATTTCATAATAATAAAAGATTTTATCTATTTGATAATTTTATTACTCTAAAAAATCTTGATTTATTATTTTTTAATAATTCTATTTATGAAATATCCCATATTAGAGATAATCAAATATTTTTTAATAATAAAATTGTTGGTTTATCAGATAATACATTTTATGAATTTATATTACCATATCAACCATTTTATTCTTATTATGTATTATTTGATGAAAATGGAAATATATTATCTCATAAATTTGAAGATAATACAATAATAATAATTGATTTACAAATATATAATGTTTTTAATAATAGAATTAATTATACAAATTTATTTTCAATATATAAATGGATTAGAATTATGAAAACAAATTATATTTCTGATTTTAATAATAGTTTTATAGTTCCTAATAAATTTACTAATAATTTTAATAATAAACATTCAATAACAATTAATATTGAATATATACAAGATAATACCTTCAAAATAATTGATAATATTAATAATTTTAATTTATATTATTTACATCCAGTTATTATATCTGGAACATTTAATTATATATCATCTATTAATTTTATTAATAGTTATTATCAAATAACTTTATTAAATAATATACCATTTATATCTAATACAATAACATTATCATTAATGAATAATAATATTTATGATTATTATTTTAAAATTAATTTTAGATATAATTTTGGTATTCAATTATATGATTATAATAATTTAATTAATAATAATATTATTAAAGTAATTAGATTTGGATTATTAAATGATAAATTAATGACAATACAAACAGATATTAATTTTACATATGGAACTAGTATTATAAATAATGACAAAAATAATAATATAAATGATGGATATGATAGTATATATTTTTATAATTATCAACAAATAAATAAAGATGGAATTATAAATAATTTTGATACATTAATAGGTTCATATCATTTAATAATGCAAAATAATAAATTATTTTTAATTAAAATAAATTATGGATATCAAATTAAATTTTATATTAATTTTGATGTTAACGATGTATTATTTATTGATAAATTAATAGGAATTAAAATAAATAAAAATGGTGGATTTTTATATTCAAATCCTAATATTATTCAATGTAAAAAAATTTCTGATATAGATTATTTACCAATTACATTAATTAAAAAATATAATATTAATTTAATTAATTCTCCTATTATTATTAATAATAATCTATATCATCAAGAAATTACATTTATTGGTAATACTATTGATTTAAATAAACATAATACTGTTTTTATTGATAATAAAATATATAATATAATTTATCAAGATAAAAAATATTATATTGAAACTGATATATATATATCAAAAGAAATTAATGCAATATATACAAAAGATTATAATTATATAACTAGTTCTATAAATAATAATATTAATAAAATTAATAATAAATTAGATAATAATATATATAATTATTTAGATTCTGATTTTATTGATAATGATTTATATTCTCAAAATATTGAACTATTATATATTTCTGATTATAAATATTATTTAACATATCCTTATAATTTAGATATTAATACTAAATATATAATTAGTTATTCTAATGTATTAATTAATATAACTAATATAAATAATGATAATAAAACTATTGAAACAGATAAAATAATAGATTTAACACAGAAATTATATTTATTTATTGATAAAACTGTTAATAATATATATTATCAAAATGAATATGAATTATTTAATAATATTAAACAACTAAAATTAAAGATATTATATAATAGTAAAATTAATGATTTAACTTTATTTAATTATTTAAAACCATGGAATAAATGGGGGCTTATTAGTTCCAAAAATTTATTATCAAGTTTATTAAATTATGGTTATATTTCAACTATTGGTTTATCATCTATTAATACTAATATTAATTTTGATTATTTAACTAATGATGAAGTTAAAATGTTATCCTTTTTTATCACTAATATAAATAATTCTGAAATATCTAAAAATAATTATTTATTAATGAAAAATAATATAGAACCTCTTATTTTTAATCAATTAAATAATTGGTTATCCGATATTAATTTCTTTTTAAATGTTCAAAATATAATTAATGATTTTTTAAAGAATTCAGATTATGATATTTATTTTAATGGTAATAATATAATTTTTAATAATGAAACACCATTATATTTTAATGATGAAATTGGAACATATATATCTAATGAATATATTTATGATGATATAAACAATATAGTATATAGAGTTAATGATAATCAAATAAATAATGAAATAGATAATTGGATAAATAAGAAAGGAACAATATCAAATTATGGAGTAAATATTCATCAATTATTAAGATATTTAAGAGAATTAGGAGATGAATTAATAAAATTATTACAAGATTTTAGCAATGAATTAATATCAAGTCCTGATTATTTATATAATAATTCATTAAAATTTATTATTAATAAAATATGGGAAAAATATAATCTACAAAATCTTGATAAAAATTTTAATGATAAATTAGTTATTACAAATACTACTAATATTATTTCTTCATTATATTCTAGTATTAATTATTTACAAAATCAAACTATTGTATATTATGGATTAAATTCACAATATTTATATAATCCATTAATTATATCTGAATATAATGAAAATACTATAGAATATTTAACAATTGATAATTATAAACCAATTGTTATACAAAATAAATTAATAACAAATCCAATATTTAAATATAAAATTAATTTTAATAATAATGTAATATCATCAAATTCTAATTATTATATTAATATTGGATATGAAGATATACCAATAACAAAATATGAAATATATCCAGACCAATTAAATTTTGAATTAGAATATAATATAAATTCTAATGATTTTATTATTGTTGAAAAAGACGATAATTATTCCATAAATGATCATAAATATTTAGGGAAATTATATCAATTAACTTTTGATAATATAGATTATAATTTAATAGAAACTATTTATAATAAAAATAATAAACTATATATTGATTCAATTAATAATTATATTAATATAATAACCATAAATGAACTAACTAATAATTTTGAAATAATAAATAATACTACTATTAAGAAAATAACAAATATTGATGATAAATATTATTTAGATTTCTATTCAATAACTTTTAATTATATTTCTAATAAAACATTATTAAAATCAAATGATAAAATATATGTATTAAATAAAGATGATAAATTTTATATTAATGAAAATATTACAAATTTAAATGTAGAAATTATAATAATGGTTTCTGGATATATTTTTGATAAAAATTTATATGTTAATCAATATTATACAAATTTAATATTAAATGATTCTATGAATATTATTCCTTTTAATTTTAGTATTGATAATATTATACCAAATAATATTAAAATAAATAATAATAATATTCTATTCTATAATGATACATTATTAACTACAACTAATGATATTAAATATAAACAACAACTAGGTTTTATAAATATGAATAAAATTATAAATATTAATGTTTCCGATGAATATTTATATTATTTTAATTATTCAATACCACATACATCTAATACGGTATTATATTTATATGATAATAATGATAATATATTAGATGATAATAATGTAAAGAAATCAATATATACTAAATTTACTAATACTCAAACATTTTTTACGGTAAATGGATTATATAATGATGTTAAATTTGTTCAAATTAATAAATGGAATATTACTAATTATAAATTAAATGGAAGTAATATTGAATTAAGTTTACCATTAGATTTTATATTTAATAGTTCTAATAAATATTATTATAAAATAAATGATAAAATTTTAAATAAATCTACTTTTATTATTTATAATAATTTAATAATAATAAATTGGAATCATCCATTACCAGAAAGTATAATATTTAAACAATATTATGTTGAGAATGAAAATAATAAAATATTAATACCTGATAATAATAGGAAAATAAATATAATATATGAAACACCATATCAATTTGAAAATAGTAATAATTATATAATAATACCATATACAAATAAAGGAGAACGATTTTATAGATATTTATATAAGATTAAAATTAATGAAAATATTAATTCAAAAAATATTAATTTATTATTAAATGGTAATAATATTCAAGGTTTAATTTTTAATAAATTAAAAGATAATTATTATATTATCTCATTAAAAAATAAAATAGATTTATCATATAACTATACATATTATTTAGAAGATTTAATTATTAAAAGTATAGATGAAATAAGTTATTATCAAGAATCATTAGAATTTGGTGATTTTTATTATCAAGATAATATTAATGAAATAAATATATTTATGAGAAATAATATGAATAATTATGAATTTATTGATAATAATGAAAATCGATTTTATTTAATAAATTATATAAAATATGAAATAACAAATTTATATTATCCTAATAAATTTATACAAAAAAATAATTTGAAAAAAATTAATAATTATGAATATAAAGTATCAAAAACTATAGAGAAACCTATTTTTTCTGATTATAAAAAATTATTCTCACATATTAAATTATTTATGAATGACCAATTATTAGAAGAATTAAATGAAGATACTTTTAATATTCATAGATATTTATATTGCACTGAAGAAAAAAGAAGACAATTAGATAAATTAACACAAATACGATTTATTAATAATAATTGGGAAATATATATACCTTTCCATTTTTGGTATTGTAATAATGCAGGTAAATCTATTCCAACTATTTCTTTACCAAATTCTGATTTAAGATTATTTTATAAATTGAATGAATTATCATATGTATTAGATAATGATTTATCTGTTAAATATAAAACATCAATTAGACCATATGTTAGATTTGAATTAATGACTGATTTTATATTATTAGAAATGGAAGAAAGAAAATTATTTGGTAGTTATAGTCATGAATATGTAATAGAAAGATATAAAATATATAATAAATCATATGTTAGTACTAAAACAACAATATTAAAAAATAATTTTTCAGGATTAATTAAAGATATTCATTTAATAGTTAAATTAATTAAAAATCCTAATATTAATTGTTATCAAGAAATTACTAATGATTTTGATTATAGATATAATGATTATATTATTGCATTAAAATATTATAATTTATATATAATTAATAATATATACACATCAATAGAACAAAAGAATTATTCAAAAGAAATAGATATTATTAAAAATAATTTAATAGAATTATCAAATGGAAGTATTAGAATTAATAGATTAACTAATAATTTTAATTCATGGAAATATTGGTCTAATGATTTTCTAAAATTTTTAATGTATTATGAAGATAAATATTTGAAAGAATTAAATGATATTCAAAAAATATATGTTGTAAGTATGTATTTAAAATATTTATATAAAAATAATGTTAATATTAAAGAAACATCATTGATTCATTCTTTATTAATTAAAATAAATGGAACAGATTTATTATCTGAACAAAATTATTCTTATTTTACTGATTTAATTCCTACACAAAAATTTAAAAATTCTTTACCTATTGGTTATTATTCTTATACATTTTCATTATATCCTAATGATGACCAATATTCTGGACATCTAAATTTTACCCATTTTGATGATACCATTATTAAAGTATCTTCTAATGACCTAGTCTCTACAAACCCATATATGATTAATACTGTTGTTAAAGAATATAATATTTTACGTGTAATGAGTGGTATGGCAAGTCTTGCATGGATAGATTAGATTAATTTTTATTTTTGCTTATAATATTTAATATTCATTAAATATTGAAAGTTTCCTTCCCTTATAATATTTAATATTCATTAAATATTGAAAGCCAATCCACCTATTCCATTAGATATTCTTAATAAATTATATTGAATACCATATGCTTTTAAATTAGCGGGATTTTGATAATTAATAATTTTATTTAATTTTAGTTGTAGATAAGCATCATCAACTCTACTAAAATTCAAAGAACCAGATGGTTGTAAGTCTTTAGGGTTTAATGCAAAGGAATAAGAATAAATACCTTTTTGTTTATTATAAAATTTATTTTGATATTTTTGAATAGTAGTATAATAATTACTATCATCTAAATCACATCTATTAACAGAATTAATAACTAATAAATTACTAGTTATAAGATTTTCTTCATCATTTGTAAAAGGAGTGGAAGTATAATTAAATCTATTATTTGAATTAATATTAGAAATAAGAATACAACGCCATAATATTAATTTAACAGGATTAATAAATGGTAGTTTATAAGTAACATTAGAAGAGAAAACATTTTGGTCAGGTAATGTTTGAACAGTAGTTATTAAATATTCATGAACATTTTTAATAAAATTAGTTCTTTCAAAATTATCTAAATAAATATAATCTACTAATAAATGTGCAGAAATTAATGAAGGTTGATTAAATTTAAAGAAACCAATATCATTAACAACAACAGTATTTGATTTTATATTAACTTTATATTTTGATTGTTCGCCAATAATTGTGTAATTTGTATCATTATCAATTGATGGAATAGTGAAAGTTCCATTTATAGGATTATAATATAAATACTGGTTTATTGGGTCAAAATATATAAATTCACCAACTACATTATTTTGATATATTTTTTCACCTTTTGAATATAAACATATATTATCATTAATTGTAATATAATTAGATGGTGATATATTATAACATTTATCAATATCATTAAATTGAACATGTATTTTAATATCATTATGTAATAATGCTATTAATGGTATTGCTAAACCATAATCTTGACAAAACCAAAATGATAAAGGAATATATAATATTGTATTAGTTTTTGATTGTGTATATTGGGTTAGTCTATTTATATTACCAACCATTCTATTATAACTTTTTTTAATACCACTACCTATTATTAATTCATTCCATATATTTAAATAATCTCCATAATGTCTATCTATAATAGTTCCTCCTATTTCTAATTCAACATAATTAATTAATGCTAGTCCATTTTTTTCAACCCAAGAAAATAGTTTATTATTACCAATTTGAATATTTGGCAATTCAACACAAATATATGTCATACCAATTAAATCTGCATTTTTAGATATATTAACAGTACATTTTCTTCCAAAATCTGGTGTTGTTTTAAAATATTGTGGTGTTGGTTCTATTGAAAAATTTGTATATCTTTTGTGAGAAATTTTAAAAAAAGTTATTTCTGGTTGTGCAGATAAATATATATTTTCTTTACCTATAGCAACTAATATTAGTAATCCTAAGCCCATTATAATTTTATTTAGAAATTCTAACTTTATAATATTTATTTTTAAATAAAATAAATATTATAATTAATTTTTAAATTTTATACATTTAAAGACTTTAATCTAGTGATAATATCAAGAAGTTCAGCTTGTACATTTGATTTCTTATTACGTAATTTTGTATGTTTTTCGCTAAATTCTAATATAGTTTGAATATTTGTTTCATATGTATTTTGATTACTAAAAGAAGGATCGTCAAATTCATAGTTTTCAATATATCTTTTAAGAGCTATTAATAATGTGCCTAATTTTTCTTCAATCTTTTTATGTATATCTATCATATCCATTAAACGTGTTGTATCTGCTTCATGAATTGGTCTTCCTTTTTCACCCAACTTATCAATTAAGTCAACAATACCTTTTCTAAGTATATCTGAATTACATTCAACATTAACACGACCTAATGATACATTTTTAATAAAAGAATATGTATCACTACTATCATTTAAAAATGCACTAGCACCACCAGATAAATTATTATTAATAAATGCATTTAATATATCACCTCCTCTTATATTTGTTAAATCTTTCTTTGGAAGAGTATGTTTCTTTCTATTTGATTCTCGTTTAGTAACTATCTTTGGATTTAATATAGTTGGATTTTTATTAATTTTATTAATTAATAACCTTAAATAAGTGCATAATCTATCATTATTTCTGATTGCATTAATTTCCTCTTTACTTAATTCATTATTTGGACCAAGATTATTTAATCTTCCTAACCAATTATCAACTTTCTCTATTTCACGTAAATTTTCAGAATTACGTACTTCTTTAAATTGAAAGACCCTTAAAATGGATAAAGCATGATCAGGTATAATATTATCAATTTCTACTTTCATATTTGACCAATAATCTTTCTTACTCATAAATTCTTTACATTGAGATATATTATTACCTGCTAAGCACTCTAATAAAAATTTATCACATGTCTGTTTATCACTAGTAAATCCAAGTATTCCACATTCATTTCCACTATTATCTTTATAGAATTGTGCTCTTTCTTTAATATAATTCGTGAAATTTTGATTTGATTCATTCATTGCAAATGATTTTACTCCATCATCATATATTAAATCACCATTTCTTTCATATCTTTTAATTTTTGGTCCATCTGTAATAGATAAATCAAAAAAATCTGTTGATACATCAGGTACTACATAATTTACAATTCTTTCTGGATGTAATAAAGTTGTTAATAAAACTTCTTGTGCTATTTTATATGTGAACCTTTTATTATTTGTTGTGATTGGATTTGATGGTTCTACTAATAATGGTATATCAATTCTTTCGAGTATTGTAATACGATTGTTTGATGCAGCACCCCCAATGTGCCCTCTTACAGCTCGATCTACACCAGTTTGTGCACCAACATTAGCACCAACAGCAGCACCAATAGCAGCACTTGCTCCTACTCGTCGTGTTACATCATCTATATTATCATCAAATCCTTGTGCTACACCACTTCTTGCACCAATTCTTGCACCACGTGTCGCGTCGGTAATTAGTTGTGGTCCAAAAGTGTTTATTCCACGACTTATTCCAGATTCTGATGCATGTTCTACTTGTGTACCTATACGACTAATTAATCTATTTTCTCTTGCACCTTCTCTAATCATTGCAGCAAATGTTCTTGCCCCTGTTAAATCTTTTAGTATATCATCCAAACCTGCATTTTGTAAAATATTTATTAAAAGAGGGGTGAATATTTTATCATTAGATAATATTATATTTTGTATTGTTGATGCATTACAATTATTTTTACCTATTTTTGTATTTAGTTCATTAAATATATCATGAAACAAATTTTGTACACGCAATTGGATTTTATCTTTTACCCCACAAAATTCATTTGCTATATTTGTAATAATATTTCGAATATTTGAAGAAAAATTAAATGCAAGTTGTAATCTATTATTAAATATCAATGGTTCTGTCTTCTTATCTATATTCTTAAATAATTTATCAATGATTGCAGCGATGAATTCTTCTTTAGAACCCATCATACCAACTGTTCTTGATCTTATACTGTCGTATATATCACGAATTTCTTTAGTTTTGCTGTCACTAACTTTTCTACCAGCGATATTTGTTATTAAAAAAGAAATATAATCAGAAAACTCAGAAGCAATATTATCTACAGGTTCACCATTTCTATTTGCAAAATATGTATATGTTGCATCTATTAATCCAGTATTATATTCAGATGGAAATGTCGTATTAACTGTTGTAAATTGTCTTCTATCAGTTATTGATGTAGCACAACAAGAACGATATAATACTTTAAGGAATAATCCTGGTCTGCTATCATTTGGGTCTTGATCAAATAGTTTTGCTAATTCATTAAAATCTACACGTCTAATAAGTTCATTTGCCATTTTTTATATATAATATAGAATAGAAAAATATTTTTTTTAAATATTTTTAAAAAAATTTAAATATTATATTTATTAAACTATTATCTAATTTAATATATATGATAAATAATAATATATTAGGTGTTATAATTATTATATTATTTTGTATTTATACGCAAAATATTGAAATTATATTATTTTTATTAGGATTCTTATTTCTATTTTCTTTAGTCAAGAAAACGGATTCATTTGATGAAAAAATTAATAATAATTTAAAAGTAATTTTATTTAGTAGTGATTCATGTCCACATTGTATTGATTTTAAACCCGAATGGGATAAATTTAAATCTTTAAATATTAAAAATATTGACACTATTGAAATTAATAGTGAAAAAAATCAAAATAATGATATCTATAATAAATATTATGTTGAAGGATTTCCGACTATTGTTATTGAAAAACCTGATGGTAAATTTACTCACTTTGAAGGGACTAGAACATCCGATAATTTAGTTAAATTTTTACAAGAATTCTAAAAATTTTTATTTATATGATTTTTACAAGAATTCTAAAAATTTTTATTTATATGATTTTTACAAGAATTCTAAAAATTTTTATTTATATGATTTTTACAAGAATTCTAAAAATTTTTATTTATAT
>JACCEA010171925.1_pt1 | contig 59056 bp, 51 predicted proteins | sample 7449851 | NCBI WGS metagenome assembly JACCEA01 (sample SAMN15323453, study PRJNA562643) | freshwater metagenome | isolation source: river surface water | place: USA:Blue River Watershed | collected 2017-08-18 | reverse complement strand
TACCGCAGTTTCGTAGTCAAAGTCTCGTTTTGTAAAAAATCCAATAGCAGCATCAACTTCATTAGAGTGAAACTCTAATGGTTCTTGACCGTAGGTATCAAAGAACAATTTTGTACCTGCTGCGCTATCTTCTTTAAATGTTTCTGGTAGATTAGTTGATGCCATTTTAGTCACCTAATAAATTTCTTCTAGATGCTGAGGTTGTATCAGTATTATTTGAACTCTTTGGGAATATTGCTCCAACAACTCCGCCTACAGTTGATACCGCAGTAGAAATGTTTGACGGATTGCTTAGAATGTTAATTGCTTCTTGCTTTAGACTGTCTTTGCTTAGTCCTTGGAAGTTCTTGTATGTGTTTATAGATTTAATTGCAGTTCCTAAGAATCCACCGAAGCTATCAAATGTTGAGCCATTAGCAAGGTCACCAAATACTGATTCTAGACCATCAAGTACGCCGCCATCTCCGGTCAACGTAGCAACACCACCGCCAGCAACACTTAACGGGCTTGGTAGTGTATCGTAATGCAATGTAGCGAATCCCTTAGGACTGTTTCTAGTTACTGAACCTGCAGAATATCTAACACCTTCATACTCCACTGACATCTGACTTTCTAAAAATTCACCTGCAGAATAATCAACTGTTCCGTGATTCCAAGATTTGATTCTTGGATTAATTAAAGTGTATCCTAAGAAACGTCTGCGACTCATTGTATAAATGCTAATTGATTTAAACAAAGGAGTAGTTATTTTATTATCCATACCAAATCTAAAATTTGGTGCGTCTTTGGGTCTTAGATGATTCGCTCCATAGGCAGCGTCTGGATTATGTCTATCAGCAATATAATATCCGTAGTAGATTGCCCACAGTGCGTTTACCAGTCCTGCATTGTCGTCGTGTAAAGAAATATTGATAGGCTCGTAATTAATATTTTTATAGACAATCTTCTTTCTGTTATACTGATTCTTAGTTACAGTATCAAAATTATACTTCGGCAAATCACAATTTTTTACTAGCAAGCCCACTTCATCTGCGTGCCTTGCAGTAAAGGCCGGAGCTTTCATTGCTGTTTTGTCAAGTTCAAATCTTACATAAAATAAAAACTTGGTTCTTGGCGATAATCTATATGTATCGTCAATAAACAGGCGTGTGGCGTGTTGCCAGTTAGAAACTAATCCTTTAGGATTTGTTAAACCGGTTCCTACTCCGTTGAGAAATCTTGTGAATTTATTAGCCATACAAATATTTATGTCGTAAAAAAACCCGGAAAAATCCGGGTTTCTTTAAGTTGGTTATAATTAACCTTGCTGACCGAGTGCGCCAGTGATTGCCTGTGTAGCAATCTGACGACCAACTTGAGCACCAATACCACCTTCGATACTTGGACCAGTTTTTTCTGCACCCCACTGTTCCATATTATCAAAGCGGATTGTTAACGCTACTGTTGCAGGTTCGTTAGTACCGTAGTTTAGATCACCGTAGTCTGCGTTCTGGATGAAGCAACCATACATATTGATTGTTTCAAGAACTCTCGGTGCTAGGTTAGCGTTACCGCCGTCTAGTACTTCAACTCTCATAGTAAACTTGTAATCGATACCTGAACGAGCACTTGCTTGTTCTAAGAAGTCGAACTGCTTCTGGATCTGTTGACCTACAAGCTTCTGTACTTCTCCGCTAGCATCGTCACGTAGTGTCAATGTTACAGTTTCAAAGTTTGGCTTACCTGCTAGGTATACTTTTGAGTTGTAGACATCTAGTGTCATTTCTTCAAAGTTTACCTTTGGGCGAGTTACATCAGAAACCTGTTTGGTTAGTTCTGTAGCAGCCGCCACTCCAAAGCCTAGGAGAGTTACTCTAAAGCGATATTTCAACTTAGGCATAAGCAGCACTTGAGTTGCTGCTGCGCCGTTTGTCGGAACTGTTAAATTATTAAGCGATGTAATAGGCATTTTTAAATCTCTCCTGTGTTCTTGACACGCAATGGAATGTAAATAAACTCAATTGCTTTAACAGGTTCAATTGCGATATCTACCCATAGCTCGTTACGATCGATTCTGCTAGCTGTGTTGTTTGTTTCATCACAGACAACAGCAAAGTCATAAAGAGCTCTTAAACCAACTAGTTCAAGTAACAAGCTTTCAACTGCTTGCTTAACTTCGTCACGTGTAATCTTGTCGTTAGGCTCAAACACATATGGACGAGCTAACTTGTTCAACTGGCTACGTAGATAAACAACTAAACGTGCTACGTTGATACGATCTAATGCAGAAGCGTTTCTTGCACGAGTCTTCTGACCGTAGTTAACGTGACCAATTCCGTTGAAGAATGTGATCGGGTTAATCTTTAGATCATACAATGTATCTCTTTGTCCATTGTTTAGTGCTACAGTCTGGAATTCTCCGCTAACTGCATCAATGTAACCAACTGATGTTGCGTTTGTAATACCACCACGACGTGTACCTGCTGGTGCAAACCAAGGATAGCTTACGTTATCGCTTAGAGCAATTGTCTTAAGCATCATATGAGATGCAGGAACCACTGCGTTTGTACCGCCTAGGTCTGTAGTAAATCCGTTTGGATAGAATACAGCCATATACTCGTCATAGGTTACAATACCGTCGTCGCCGTTGTCTGTTACTAGGTTAGCGTTAGTACCATAAGTTACTAGAGATGTAGCATCACTTGGTAAGCGTAATGGTGTGTCGCCGATAACAAACGCTGTTAGGCCACGATCAATGTTTAAGTTAACTAGGTTGCTCATTAGCTCAGGATATCCTGGGCAAGCAATCAAGTTAAAGTTGCGGCGTTCTTCATCACGAATTTCGCTGCTTGTATCAACAACACTCTTAAGTGCCGATACAACAACTTTACGTTGTGCTAAACGACCAAAGCTACCAGAACCGTCTTCGTTGTTAGCTGAAGCTGTTGTCCAACGATCAGTTGCATAAGCACTCATACTTGTATCACCCATTCTTGGGTTATCAGCTGCTGTGTCAATGTAGCCGTTGCGATAACGCTTAACGTTTCCGCCACTTCTACGTAGGTTCCACAACAACATACCTTTTGGATATAGTGCTGGATCTGGAGCATCTGGATCTAAGTGGTTGCTTGTTAATAGATCCTTAATAGCAGTTAGTGTTGATGGACGAACTGCGCCAGAGTTACCCCAACGAGCGTCAGCAAATAGAACACCTTCTTCTGTAACTTGGTCTGTCTTGTCTAACTGTGCCCACTCTAATAAAGTACCATTCCAACGATAAATTGTTGGATAGTTTTCCATATCAGCAGTGCTAATCCATAGGTCGCCGTCTACTAGAGCTGTTCCGTCACTTTGTAGTGTAGGAGCAGTTGCAGAAACTTGTGGACCGTTAGGATCTGTGTTTAGATAAGCAGCACTAAAGTTCTTGTAACCAACCCAAGTAGATCCATTGTGGATCATAATATCAACATCAGAGAAGTCTGGGTTATACCATAATTGTCCGTCTGTCGGTTCGTTTGTTGGAGCATCGCCAGATGCAAAGAAATTGTCAGCTGCAAATGGTCTAAAGTTAGATGCTACATAGCCGTTTGGTGTTGTAGCTGGTAAAGCATAGAAGTTGTCTGTGCCTGCACCAGTATCAATACTGTAAGCAGTAAACAATGCTGTTACTGCACTTCCAGTAACATCAACAATTCTAAAGTCACCGCCTAGTTTATGAGAAATTTGCAATTCGTTTGCATCAGTTACAGATGCTACAACGTTTGTAAATCCTGCTGCGTTGATTTTACCAGCAATTAACTGAGCATCTGCTGCGTTACCGCTTGCTGTAAACTCAATTGTTTTAGCTGTGTCTAATGCTAGCTGTCCCTTTAGAGATTCAGCAATTGTAAAGGTCTTTGCACCGGCTGGCACTGTTCCAGTTGTAATTGCTGCCGAAGTAATTGTTGTGTATCCTGTAGATACTCTACGCCACATTCTAAATGTTGCAGTTGCTGGAGTTGCATCATAATCAGAATGCTCATCGCTGTTAGATTGTACAAATAATGTGTCTACAGGAAGATTTGCTCCGCCGCCGCTACGATCTAGGTAATATAATGCAGCGTTAGTTGTTGTATAAATTGGAGCTTCATAGGAAACCCAAGTTAATGTGTCTGAACTCCACTTCTTAACTCTGTAACGAGCACCGTTGTTAGGTTCAGTAGTTTTGATCCATACAGATCCAGTTGGACGAGCCGCTGTATCTGTGCTCTTCCATTCAGGAACAGAAGTGTGTGGAGTCATTTGTAATGCTGGTCCGTAATAGACCTTAGAAGTGATTCCGATTTCACTTAGAGTTGCTGTACCTGCACCGATTGTGATAGCGTTAGCTAGTGTTGAGTCACCAGTGTTTTCAGTAGCACCGTTGCTGTATAGATATAGTTTACCTGTTTGTTCTTTAGCAGTTACACCAGTAATTCCTAGTCCGTTAATACGTGCTACTAAAGCAGTTAGGGTGTCATCAACAGGAACTGAAACTGTTGTTCCGTTAATGAAGAAGTTTTTAGTTGTTCCGCCGGCTGCGTTAAATGTACCTGCTGCTGTAGAACCAACTACTGTTGGATGGCTAGCACACCAGTCATTAGAACCAACTAATACCCATTGACCTGCTGCAACTCCAGCTTCTGTATTACCAGCTGATTTGTAATAGACTCTTGCAGTTTCTGCACCAGCAGTAAATGTGCCGCTGCCGTCTACAGTTTCAAATACAATTGCGTAATCGCCAATAGAACCAACTGAAGCTAGCGGATCTCCGCCAACTCCTGATAACTTAGCAGTGTCTGCGTCAGTTAAAACAATTGGAGTCTTAGCTGCAAATTTTTGTCCGCCTGTTGTACTTACTGCTGCGCCGTTCCATTCTTGGATACCGAACGCTGTAGACTGCGTGTCTACCCACCAAGTTCCGTTGCTAGGGTTTGCTCCCGGGATTTGTGTGTTGCCTTCTAGTTGATTAAGGTCAACATCTGCTCTAACTAAGAAAGCAGCATTGCTGACTCCTAGCAAGCTGTATGCTGCTAAAAGACCGTATTCGTTTCTTTCGCCTCCGTGAATTGGACTTGCGGAAGCTGTCTTTTCAAAAAATGGTACACCGAAAAGATCTAATAAATCTTTTTGGCTTGTTAGCTTAAATGCCTTACCGGCATTAGCCTGTGTAGTAGCACTGGCAGTACCTGTGCCAGCTGAATTTGTTTTGTCTTGCGCCGTAGCTACAACGATAAGAGGTGTTGTGCCAGGCTCAGCTGGTGTATAAAAACTCTCATCAATTACCGTAACTTGTACGCCGGGTGATTGTAGTGCCATTCCCTATTCTCCTGGTAATAGTTGCTCATATTATTTAGCGGGTTATTACAAAAACGGACGGTTATGCAACCAGAAAAAGGGATTAAAAAGGCTTAAATATTTGTATGAGACCTTTATGTAAGTGCGGACAACGACCTAGAGCTGTTAATTACCATAAAAATGGTAGAGTCTATTATCGTCGTATGTGTGAAATATGCCTAGCTAACGGTCTATGGCATCGTATACCTAGGTGGCAACGTGCGGGTTATAAGCTAAAGTCACAATGTGAAAAATGCGGACATCGTAGCCCGCATCCGGAGGTATTTAGAGTATTTCACATTGACGGCAATCTTGACAACTGCCGTCATTCTAACCTAAAAACAATTTGCTGTAATTGTAGTCAAATATTAAGTAAAGAAGGAATTACGTGGCGACAAGGAGATCTTGTTGCTGATTATTAAAGGTATTAATCAGGCCTTCCATATTTGTATAGAGCTGGCTAATTAGCCCGTTATTATCTACAACTGCGTCGAACTCTGTGCCTACCCAAGCAGTTTCAGATGCGTGAATTTTTTGCATCTTTAGATCTTGAATAGCCCAGTTATGCCCTTTATTTGCTGCAATAGCTAGATCATACCAGTCGGGCAATGCACCGCGCTGTACCCAGATAATCTTTCCGCCGGCATTCTTAATACTGGCGATCTCGTTAGGGAAGCGGCAGTCGGAAATAACAACGTGGTCTTTGCTGTTACGTAGCTTGTTTTCTAAACTAGCAATCCAGATATCGTCGTGGAAGCCTTTGCGGCAAACTTCTGTGCCCCAGTATTGTAGTACCCACCTTGGGGTAAGTGTAGGCATATCAAGTCGTTCTGCCCACCACGGATCTACTTGTTCTCGCCACTCTCGGGCTTCTTTAGTGCGCCCTTCTAGCATAGTTCGATCCCAGCCAAAGACGCTGGCCACTGCGTCCTTTAGTGTAGACGCAAAACTTTCTCTTCTAAATTCGTGAAAATTAACTAGATAATCGGCTACAGTGTCTTTACCACTGCCGATAAAACCGCAAATACCTATGATCATAATATCCTCCAATTAAGGATAGTATAACATATTTGCTTAAATTGTCAACCTATAATCCAAGTATAACCAGAACCTCCCGGAACCAGTTTCATCAAATCGTCTGTAAGTTTTTCAATTTCTGTGGCCGCTTCAGTTTTTAGTGCCGCACCGTTTAGGCTAGAGCCACCTTGCGGACCTGCAATTTGAGCAAACTTTTCACGTGCTTGTCCTAGCATCATTTTGCAGTTTGCTAGGGCATAGTCTTTGATCCATTGACCGGAATACACGTCATTTATGATAGTTACATCTGGTTTGGTATTATAGCAAAGCAACATAACAGATTCTTCAGTTCTAGGACGTTGATGTATTAATAATCTACGGCTAGACGGTGACCAATCAAAGTTAATAAAGCTACCAAACATTTTACCTACAAGTTCTTGGTATTGGGCGAACAGTTCGTAGGTGGCCAGACCACCCATATTTGTAGAACTCAACAAATAGGTATTTGTGTAGGCCAGGTTAAACGGTTCGAATACAGTGCCGCCACTACCGCCACCGGTTCTAGAACCTATGCTACGTCTATAAATTTGTCGAACTTGCTGAATTTCTTGAGGTAAAATATACTCATTTTGGTCCTCGAGCAAGTTTAGAAAAATATAGCTTTCTTCAACTGCGTTATCTGACCTCTGACGGAATACCGCCAAAGCTCGGTTTAACGCTGTTTCGTAATGGATAGGGTCTAGTTCGATGTCGATCATTCCATCGCCTAGCATAGCTTTACAGTAATTGTAGACAGATTGTCTAGCTTGGTCATTAGTGCTCATACTAGTATTTATCGTAGCGGTAAATATATAACTATGCCAAGACTTTCGTTATACCGCCCAGAAAAGGGCAACGATTACAGATTTATTGATAAAACCGTATGGGAGATGTTCCAGGTTGGCGGTACTGACGTACTAGTACACAAATACCTAGGTCCGGGTGATTCTATTCAAGGAAACACTCCGTCTACTCCGGCTTACAATACTACCAACGAAACACAGATACAAGATCTGCTGTTCCTAGAAAATAGAGATCGTAAATACGACCCGGACATTTACTTGTTAAGGGGTGTTTACAATCTTCAAGATATTGACTTTAACCTAAGTCAGTTTGGTTTATTTTTACAAAACGATACGATCTTTATTACATTTCACATAAACGATACTGTGGAAAAACTTGGCAGAAAGATTATTGCAGGTGATGTTATTGAGTTACCTCACTTAAAAGACGAGTATGCTCTTAACGATCTATCATTTGCTTTGAAAAGATTCTATGTAATCGAAGAAGTTAACCGTGCAGCTGAAGGGTTTTCAGTAACTTGGTATCCGCATCTTTATAGAGCAAAATGTAAACCTCTAGTTGATAGTCAAGAATTTAAAGACATCCTTGACGGAGTTGCCGGGGAAGGTACTGATCAAACTCTTAGAGATATTATGAGTACCTATGAAAAAGAAATGCAGATTACCCAAGCAGTTCTCGATCAAGCAGAAGCCGATGCTCCACAGAGCGGCTACGACACTTCTAAATTTTATACTATACAAAAAGATGCAGATGGTAATGCTGCCTTAGTTACTGCGGGTCGTGACGACATTGTTATGATTCCCACAACCGATCCTAACGGCAACACCATTTACGACGAAAACGGTGATCCGATTTATATGAGCATTACCGCAGATACTGTCAATCAATCTGCAGATCATAAAGATTACATTGGGTATATAACCGAAGATGGTCGACCACCAAACGGTGCTCCGTTCTCTTCTGGCATAGCATTTCCGATCAATGCTACCGAAGGACAATTCTGCTTGCGTACAGATTACCTACCAGCTAGATTATTTAGATTCAACGGCACACGATGGGTTAAGATGGAAGATGTAAAACGTATGACAATGAGCAACACACAAGGATTTGACGGAACTGTTGATAGAGGATCTTGGAATGACGCTGCTACTTACAGCGCAGGCGATTCTGTAACATTCGGTGGAACATACTTTGTTGCGGTTAAAGAAGTTCCGGCAGGAGTTGAGCCAGCAGTACAATCTGTGTACTGGGAAGAGATTAGACAAACACTCAAGACCAGCTTTATTAACAACAAGGCCAGTGCTCAGATCGACGGTAGAACAGTTAAAGAAAAACAGAGCTTGTCTAAAGCTCTTAGACCAGAGGCGGACAACTAATGGATTATTTTTACGACGGTCAAATAAGACGCTATGTAACACAATTTATGCGTGTGTTTATAGGTTTTAAGTGGAAGGCCAGTGACGGAGTTGAAAAAAACGTACCGGTGTTGTACGGCGATATGACTAGACAAGTTGCTGCAATTATTAAAGATAACTCAGAAAATAAATTACCAACAGTTCCAAGAATGGCTTGTTACATCACCGGCCTGGAAATGGATATGACTAGGACTAGCGATCCAACGTTTATTAGCAAGGTCAATATCCGTGAAAGACGATATACAGAGTCGGGCGGGGTTAGAGAGTATCAAAACGTTCAAGGAGGCAATTACACTGTAGAACGTTTAATGCCAACTCCATTTAAATTAACAATGAAATGTGACTTGTGGACTAGTAATACTGATCAGAAGCTACAGTTGTTAGAACAAATTCTAGTGTTGTTTAATCCTAGTCTTGAAATACAAACTACAGACAATTATGTTGACTGGACAAGTCTTAGTGTTCTAGATTTAAAAAGCATTAACCTAAGTTCTAGATCGATCCCCCAAGGTGCAGAATCTGAAATTGATGTATGCTCTATGGAATTTGAAATGCCGATCTGGATTACACCTCCAGCAAAAGTTAAAAGGCTTGGAATTGTTAAAAGTATTATTAGTAACGTATTCACCGAGTCTGGAGATATTGTTAATCTTGAAGACCTTGTGTTTAATAAGACTACCGGAAAACTTCAAGTTAGTACCAACAACTACAGAATATTAATGTTTAAGAGTCAAAACGGGCAACCGTATGACTACGATGTAACAGTTGTAAATCCAACTCACGCTATTTTATCATTAGGCTTAGATCAGAAAGAATACAAAAATGGTGAGCCTTTAACTTGGGAAAAAATATTAGAGGTACAAGGCGGCTATCATTCTGGCAGTCAAATGTATTTCAAACAGCCTAGCGGTTACGATATGATCGGAACATTCTCAGTTAATGCTGTAGATCCTTCAGTAATTGTTGTAACATTTGATCCAGATACTGTTCCGACAAACACACTGATCAATAGTGCGGTTAACGGCATTTCAGCAAGGGGTACTGTTGACGCAATTATTGACCCTTACAAATACAATCCTATAGAGGTATACGGCTCTGCTAGTCAAATTCCGCTAGGTCTAAGATTCTTAATGTTAGACGATGTTAATATCAGCGAAAACGTCGGTGGTAGTTTTGGGCCGCCTGCTGTTGATAGTTCAGCTACATTGTATGACGGTCCGGATGCTTGGAAAGATCTGGTAGGAAATGATTGTGTAATTCGAGCAAATTCTATAATTGAGTGGAACGGAACTACCTGGCAATCAGTTTGGGAGCCGTCTACTGGTGATAATCCTACATATGTTCAAAATCTCAGAACAGGTATACAGTACCGTTGGGACGGAGAGCAGTGGCTTAAATCCTTCGAAGGAGAGTATGCTCCAAATGCGTGGGGCTTCATACTAGATCCGCAATAAGTATAGGTATGCAACAGCGTGCCGGATTACTATTTTTAGCCAAAACCACAGGACGAATTTTGTTGATTTTAGACGATCAACATTGGACTGTACCTACCTTTTCGAGAAGTTCAACTCTGCTACAAGATTCTCAAGATCTTATGAGTCAATATTCTCCTGGAAGAATCGTCCCTATCGAACTTTACTTGTCAGAAGATCGAGGTTTCGAGTATGGCACTTATATTTGCCTTGTCGATTTTGAGTTTTTAACAACAGCATCCCATACTATTTGTTGGGCTAAGATAGGGCATCTACCAAAAAATTTACACGTAGGTTTAAAAACTACGTTAAATAATCAAATTATACAAACTAAAATATCTACAATTTTGGAGTTAGAGAATGCTACCAACAGTACAAAAATCTGAAAGATTTCAAACAGAATTAAAAGAGTATCAGGAAGTTATGAGCTCAATGCCTGATAGCGAAATTAAAACTGAAATGAAAACGCTTGTTGGTAAACTAGTTAACGCTGTCAAAGAACTTGACAGCCGTCATCTTGATCTAGCTATTACACGCCAACTAGGTGTAATGGCTCCCGATATTCGAGATTCCATTACACATACTAGAAAACGTCTACAAACTATTGTTCGAGATTGGAAAGAAGCACAGCGTTAAGCCTGCGCTTCGCCCCATCTTAGAATCAAGTTAGCTGTAGTTGATGTTCCGCCTACCTTATAAACGTTGATAGCCAGTACGTCTGGTCCGTTCGGGAACGTTCCTCGTCCACCAATACTTGTAGTACCTAATTCTTTTAGTTGACTTAGGTCTAAGCTGTTAGTTTCACCTGGGTTTGCTACGAAGGAGAATACCGTTTCACCCGGTAATGCGAACGCCGGTTGACCGAACTGGAACGTTACTGTACCGCCCGCCGAAGTAGCACTTAACGAGCTCTGTGTAAATGTTACCGCATAGTAGCTTGTTGCACCAAACGATAACGGACCACTCACAGTTGACACACGAGTGTTAGCCGGGAACTTAGCATCAGCTACTAGTGTGTTGGTAGTTGCGCCTGCTGCTGTCCAGCTAGCTGATGTAAAGTACAGAGTAGATGTAACTGCTGCCGAATTACCGCCTAAGTTTAATGTAACAGTTGCATTGGCATTAATTGCTGCGGTTGATGCTGCACTAGTATTAATTACATAATAGTTAATGCCCGAGAAGTTTGCCGGACCACTAATTGATGTAATTCTTGTACCTGCTGGAAACTTAGGATCGTTAATTGTAACACCAGCCAGCGGAGAGTTATAAGCTGTTGGGGCAACGAATGCGCCAGAAGCTTGCCAAGATGCCTGAGTTACATAGAAGAATGTAGTTCCTGCACCTCTGTTAAATGCTGTGTTATTCGGAACACTAATTGTATTAGTCATTGTCGAAGTTGTAACAGCATTCTGTGTAGTTGTAGTTGCTCCGCCGTTCCAGTTTACAGAACCGCCGGGAGCGATCTGTGCAAAGCTAGGTTGTCCTCCTGCTGATAAAGCAGTTAGACCGTTCCAAGCAATGTCGCTTGGGTTTGCTGGATAGTTTTGCGGATTCAATACTCCCTCAACAACAATGCCCGATTGACCGCTAGTCATTGCATCCGAAGTAATAGATATCGATGTCAACAACAATTGCGCACGATTTAATAATTCTTTCTCTCCCAAATCGCCCGTAACCGCGTTAGAAACACTAGGTGCTAGTCGAATTAAGAACACAGTTTTCTTAGTTGTATCAATCGAGTTACCAGTTGATGCGTATGAGAAAATGTAACCACGATCACTATCAAAGTTACCGTCAATTAAGTAAGCACTACCCCAGTGGCTAATGATTGGGCTTGTAGTATTTGAAATTAATACAACCCCGGCTCTATCAAGGTGTGTGGCGGCAGATCCTGCTGTGTAGCTTCTTGTTGCGCCTGCTGCAAAGTTAGTCATTGCCGCAGCTCTGGTACAACCAGTTAATCTATTAGTTGTGATATTTTTACCTGTATAAGAAATAATTTCATTATCCACAAATACAATACCACTATCTGGGAACCCGCTAACGTCATCGAGTGTAAGTGTTGTCTGTAAAGAATCAACAGCACCATTTAATCTTGATCGTGCTCCTTCATTTAGAACCTCGTAACGAACAGGCAAGTTACCGGTACGCATATAAGCTTCTGTGTTTAAGTTGTTTCCTTTTAATCTGTGGCAGAATGTGTAATTACCTTCGGGGCCCCTGACCATCCAGTCAATGAAACCAGCACCGTACCAGCTAAACTGAATACCAATCATCTGCATCTTTGTAACGTCAATGTTATATCCAGATGGGCCTGTTCCGTCACACTTGTCTAGATTCCATTCGTGTTGAGGAATAATTAAGTCTTGTACCTTACATACTTTGACACCCGATACTGCGTTAACACCGCGCCAATCGGGAGTCACATACATTGTAGTGTTATCTGCAATAGTTGTTACAACGTGTGTCATTCCACGAATTACAATCCTATCACCCTCTTGTAATTGATCGCGGAATCTTGTATTTGTTCCACTGATTAAGTTAGAGTTTAGGCCGACTGCAATTGTACCAGCAATCTGGAAGGTTGAAGTTCTACGTCCTACTGCTAGTTCATTACCGTCGTATTGATAGAAAATTCCGTTTTGATCATCAAACGGTCCAGAACGAACAACAGCACCGTGCCAATTTACTAAACTCATCTGTGCTTGGGGGCCTAATACCGCAGTAGTAGCACCCAATTGTACACCGGCAGTAACACGGAAAGTTCTTTCGTCAACAATTTCGTTTACTGTATAATCACCGTTGTAACCAGTTGTTGTAATTCCGCCGAGTCTAATTGTAGCACCTGCCTGAACACCGTGGTCAACGTCATCGGTAGTTACTGATATAATAGCTCCAGATGCTGTGCTAGCTGCGGTTACAGCTCTTAAGTCAAAACTAGGGGCAAATAGAGCACCAGTATTGTACATTGCGCCTTTACCAGATTGGTAACGAATATACTTTTTACTTTGACGGATTGCGTGTCCGCCGTGTTGCGGACCACCTGTGCCTAGCATAACGCCGCCGTCAAACGGTCTATGTGTAAAGAATGTATCGGGTCTTGCGTAGACAACACCTTCAAGTGTTGTACCAGTGTCAATGGTTCCTGGGGCTCTAGCAATATATCTAATAGTTGTAGGACTTATAATTTGTTCTACAAAGAATGGTCCTCCCGCTAGTTGGTGATTTGAGCCTGTTGATGTGATTGCAATGTTCAATCCCATACCCGGAACAAATCCGTGATTGCTAGCAAAGACTACCTGTACTGTAGCAATAGCAGAATATGTAACGCTTGAACCAGCAGATACAGTTCCTGTGGTTGCTTCTGACAATGTCACTGTTGCGTATACAGGAATTTGGTCTCCACGGCGAACAGTACCAGATGCTGTAGGTAGCTGTGTTAAGGTTCCGCCAACGGGATGAATAATTGTAAATGTACAATCGTGTACTCCGTCAGTACCTTCAAAGTTTGAACCAGTTACACGGAATCTGTTTCCAAAGTAGTAATTGCTAGTTGGATTAGATCCGTAGCTTGTTACTGTATATACACCGTTGGCTCTGGTAATAGTCCATACCGCACCAGTTCCCCTCGAACCGCTATTTCCCGTAGATATTCCTGTAAATGATGCTGTACCAACACCCGAACCTTCAATAATTGTTGCAGCAGTAATTCCGCCAGAACCGTTAACTGCATCAACATTTAAATAAAGATCATTGTCTGGCGTTGTTCCGCCTAGGGCATCGCCTAAAATTCTTAGAGTGTCACCTCGAACATAACCTGTTCCTGCTACAGCAATAGCATCCAAACTATATCCGCCTGCTGTTACAGAAACATCTAATTGACAGTTAATTCCTGTCCCGGCCAATGCAGTGGCTGAACCAGTGTAGGTATTTTCGTCGCCTGTATGACCCACTGCAACTGAGCCGTTAAGAACTAAAGTTGTTCCAACAATGCTGCTAATTTCTCTTAAAATATTTGGGCTAGCTTCGTTACCTACCGCCATACCTGAGCTAAGTTCGTTAGTGTTTACTAGCTCAATTTCAGACGTACCTGCCGAATAGGTTGTTTTTACATATTTGTAATCGACTACACCGTCAGAGTTTGAAGGACCAAACACACCGGCAATCTGTGTTCCTGGGTTAATCCCCGAACCGCTTAACGGGGCTCCGACAGGCGGACGAGTTCCAGTAAAGGCTATGGTATTTTGACCTGTTTCAGTTCTTAAAGATGTAAGGAATGATCCACTTGACCCGTTTGAAGCAACGGTAAATGTAGGCGATCCGACTGATGCACCTGTGTAGAATGCTGCTTGTCGTAACTGTGTTGTCGATGTTGCTAAAACTTGTCCGTTGCTAGATCCAACCTTTGCCTTTGCGTAATATCTAAAGGTAGTAGAACTAGGTACATCGTAAATTAAGAAAGTACCTTCGGCACGGTTAAACCCGGTAATCGACGAAGCTAATGCTCGAATAGTAATTGGGCTTCCGGCCGAGAATCCGTGAGCGCCGTTGGTGGTTACTGTAATTAATGAAGAACCAACGCCGCTGGTACCTGTGCTTGCATCGGTTACTACGTTAATGACTGCTACGTCAGTAGCTGACACTTCAAATGTTGCAGGGTATCCTCTCTGCATACCAATGGCCTGCCACTTTGTAGGTTGTAGACCATATTCAAAGTCAGCGTCAAGCATTGCCTGTGGTTGCGCCACACGCATACGTTCAATAGCATCAGTACCAAAATCGTATGGGCGAACCTTGAGTTCTGAATTTTCTAGGAAAATTTGAATTGCATCCGATGCACTCATTGTAGAGCAATCAGTTTTTACTCTAATATATGTAACACCGTTACTAACTTGTTTAGCAGCAGGATAATCGATTGTATCTCCGTCAATAAAATAAACAGATCCGCCTGCGCTCGGATCAGCAAAATTATACATTACTGTATTATTAGTGACGTTACTAATTAATAAAAGATCTTCTAGTTCTACTTTACCAAGTATAGCAATTCTTGCCAGCTGAACATCCTCGGCCGGTAAAACTGATAATCCGTTGGTAATAACGTCAACTACAATTCCTAGTAGAGTTGTTACTCTAGATTTTGCTGCCGATTCACCATTTAAATTGTTGTCTATTACCTGCGGTGTTTCAGTTTGTTGTAGATCTTCAACTGGAAGATTATCAATAATAAAGTTGTTGATCAGATCTGTTACAAACAAGTATGTTTCGTATTCTGGCAATCTCGAACCATCAACTTGAGGCGTTGGCCCGTTCCAGTATTTTGCAGAAACTCGAACAATTTCTTCATTGCCGCCATAACGAAGGTCGTTAATTAACGCATCAACAACATATCCCGAATCTCTTAAACACTTAGCAGTATCAAATACATAGCCAGCATAACCGTTAACTGCGGTAATAATTGCCGCCTTTCCATTTCCAATGGCTGTAACTGCGGTTTGCAATTCGACTGATACGCCTAGAGATGCTAGGTTTGGAGTTGTACGTGTTGCCGGTAAAGAACTAATTCCATTGTTGACTACGTCTTTGATAACAATTGCCATATTGTAGATAGCTGTTGCATCAGTCGAACCGGCATTGTTACCAGCAGTTACCTGAGTTTCAGTGTTGCCTGCTGACTTTGTAATTTCTGTACCTTGAACAATCTGTGTTAAAATTTGTGCTAGGTAATCGTAGGCGCTAACTGTCTGAGCCTTGTGAGTAGGATCGATACCTGGATTCAGTAATGGATCAAAGTAATAGAAGAATCTAGCATTGTCATATGTAGCAGAGTTTCCACCGTATAAAATATCGTAGGCAAAACTATAGACAGCATACTTAATGTCTCTAGAACATTTTGCAGCATCGTGGTTACTACCTGGATAATTTTGTGCTACCCAAGCGTTAATTTCAGCAGCAATAAAGTTTGCATTGGCAACTAACTTATCTTTGGCGGCAATTTGACTTGTGGTTACGCCAGACGCTGGATTAGTAAACACATACGAATCTGCTGCGCCTCTTCCATTTTGTGCAATATCTAAAATTTCGTTGTAGTAGTTAGTTAATCTAGTAGTAGGTGTTGCTACACCAGTAATACCAGCTAATCCTAACATTGCATCTCTAGTACGCTGAATTGTTCTAATAACTGTTCCTGAAATATAATCTGAATTATATTCTGCAAGTCCTTGGAAAATGGCATTGTAGTTTGTGTTTAGTGCCATATCAAAGTTAGAACCGTCAATGATATAGCCTAGGTCACGAGCACATTTCGTAGCATCGTTAACTTGATTGGTGTTAAAGGCTGTAATTTCTCTGAGAATAAATTCTCTGTTATTGTAGACTGCTTGCCAAGCATCTGGATAGGCATTATAGGTTAGACCTCTGCCTGGTGTAAAAACGTAATTTTTAACTAATTTTTTTGCCATTTATATTTTTCCTCAAACTCCAAAAGCCATCGAAAATGCTAACGCCTTTGAATCTACATATGATTTGTTTGTTGCGTGGTTAGGATCTGTTGGGCTTGATGTTATATTTACATTTCCTCCAACGTACAGACTACCGCCAACGGCAGCTCCTCCTGATACCACAAATGCTCCAGAAGTAGTTGATGTACTAGCTGTGCTGTCTGAAACTTTTGTTTGACCGCCGACGTTCAATCTGTCTGCAATACCTACACCGCCATCCACAATCACGGCTCCTGTTGTTGGAGATGTACTAGTAGTTGTCGACGATACAAATAACTCAAAAGTTCCTAACGTTTCGGTATTATTATCCCATACTAAGTTTGACGACGCACCAAAGGATCCGTTACTGTTAAATTGAATATTTCCATCGGATCCACCGGGAGGATTAGAAACTCCACCACCACCACCACCGGTAATAGTAGTCCAACTTAGGACCCCAACGCCGTTAGTTGTTAATACCTGTCCAGAAGTGCCGTCAGCAGTTGGCAATGTCCAAGTTATGTTACTAGAAACATTTGTTGCTGCCCTAAGACCAACATATTGTGTATTATCGTTATCCCATAGTCTAATTTCACTACGGAATCTAGCATTAATATTTGAACCAGCAAATATTTCTCCTGCAACTCCTGCTCCGCCAGCTACACGTAATGCACCAGTTACCGACGAAGTACTAGCAGTATTACTAGTCATCACTAATGGATTACTAATTGTACCGCCATTGAATGTTGAGCTTAGAGTTAATGGCAACCACTGTTGTTGTGCAGCGTTATAGGCTAACACATCGTTGTTTACGGCTCCGGCTGTAGATCCAACATCGCCTAACGCAGATAAGTTATGATTGCTAATATCACTAACTTTTCCGCTAATAGTATTAGTAACTGTTAGTCCAGTCAACGACAATGTTGTCTGATGTTTAATTCCCCAATATTCTCCAGACCATTCCCAGGTATCTATACCATTGCTAACTATTTCACCAACAGTGGGAGTGCTAGGAAATGCTAGGGCAGCAGGTGTGCCTTGCTGGTCATAGAAACTAGAAGTAGGTTGAACCCACTGGTTGCTATTTCCGTCATTGTAATAAACAAATAGTCTACCGTTTGTAGTATTAAACCACATCGCTCCTATTTGTGCAATCGGCGGAACCGTGGCGCTGGGCTGAGCTCCGATAACTCCTTCAACGTTGGTTAAATCTGCTCGAAGTAATGCAAATCCGCCCGGCTCAACACCGTCAAATAACCTTAGAGCATTGTCTTCACGGTCGTAGAAAATCTCTCCTCGAGACCCAACTTTTCGGTTTAGGAATTCTTGCTCTCTAGGTATAATTCTTACACTGTCTAAAATAGGGTTACGATCAGTCGCCATTTTTAAAATCCATTATGATTATATATTTATCGCGAACGTAAAAACGGTGATCCAGTATAAAAACTTAGAATAAACTGCACACATAAATATCCTAGAGGATACTAAAAATGATTTTAAACAAGGATATTGCTGTTTTCGATGGCGTTATGACTCCTGCAGAATGTCAGGTTCTTATGGACCACTACGAAAAAATGGCAGAGCTAAACCTTAGCTACAGTCGAGTTCAAATCGGCGATGCCCCGGCACATAAGAAAAACGATCGTGCAGTATTTGTCCTAGAACAACAGAGTCTGCGATTTACTCCAGATACTAGTTTTATAACATACTTTATGGACAGATTTTGGAACTGCTATAATCAGTATGTTGAACATTACAGCGTCCTGTCTGAAGCCAGTAAGCATCAGGTTCGTATGATGAAGCTTCAAAAAACCTTGCCCGGACAAGGATATCACGTATGGCATTTTGAGTCAGATAGTTTAGAACGTGCAGGCAGAGTCCTATCTTGGGGATTATATTTAAACACTGTTGAAGAAGGTGGCGAAACAGAGTTTCTCTATCAGGGTGTTAGAATCCCAGCTACACAAGGAACACTTGTTATTTGGCCGGCAGGATTTACTCACACACATCGAGGAAATCCTCCTCTCAGCGGTGAAAAATATCTATTAACTGGTTGGGTAGAATTTTAATGGAAATTTTAAATCTATTTCCTACAGAACTTTTTACATTTCAAAATACTTCGGTTGATAATCAAAAGTTAATTTCATATCTAGAAAAGTTAGATAACATCGAAATTAAAAAAAGCTCAACTCTAAGTATGATTGTAGATCTTAGAAAACATCGTGAGTTTGACGAATTGTTTGCTTGGTTTGATCAATGTTTAGAATCTGTTAGAGCTTATATGAAATATGACTGCGATAGTTTAGAAATCAGCAGTACTTGGTTTAATGTTGCTCTAGCAGATTATCAAATGTATCAAAACGTACACAGGCATTCGATGAGTTTGCTTAGTGCAGTCTACTATCTCAGCGAAGGGTCGCCTACTGAATTTGAAGATCCAGTTATACATAGAACACAGGCTCAACTTGAAGTACTACGTTTTGATTATCAGCCGTTTTATAAAATTAATCCGGTTCCAGGCAAATTAGTAATTTTCCCTAGTTGGATGTACCATAGTAGCCTTCCACACTTGGGCGATAAACATAGATATATTATTAGTTTTAACTGTTTGCCAACGGGAAAAATTAATCATAATTTAGCTACAGATTCTAAAGCAACAATAAGGATAGTAAATGATTGATAACGTTATAGTGTTAGGAGGCGGAAACGCTGGATTGATGTCAGCACTCTATTTAAAAACTGCATTACCTGCATTAGATCTCAAAGTCATTAAATCTAAAAAGATAGGAACAATCGGTGTAGGTGAAGGCAGCACAGAGCACTGGACAAGATTTGCACAAGCTGTAGGAATTAATATTGTTGATCTTATCAACGAGTGCGGTGCTACAATTAAAATTGGTATTAAATTTGAAAATTGGCACGGCGACGGCACTAGTTATTTTCACAGTTTGCCAGAGTTTCTAATATGGATGGACAGTTATTCCGGAGCTCCTCATACGCTAATGAGGTTGATTGGAGACGGAGTTAGTAGTGAAGAGTTACATTGGGATCTTCCGATGCAGGGCTATGTTCGAGAACCGTTAACTGACTACTATCAATTTCATTTTGATAGCGAAAAGTTAAATGCGTTTTTAGAAAGAAAGTGTCAATCTATTGGCATTGAGATTGTTGATGCCGAAGTAACTGGGCCGATTTTAGATGATCAGGGGTTTGTAAAGTCAATAGTAGATGACCAAGGTGTTGTGTATTCGGCAGACTTTTTCATTGATAGTAGCGGATTTAAGCGAGTAATTGCATCTAAGCTAGGCGCAGGATGGGTTGATTGGTCAAAGTACCTCCCATTAAACTCTGCTATTGCATTCCAAACATCCTACGAAGAAAAGATACCTCCCTATACATTAGCCAAGGCAATGGATGCCGGTTGGCACTGGCGTAGTCCTGTACAGGATAGATTTGGTAACGGCTATGTTTTTAGTGATAACTTTATTACTGAGCAACAGGCCGTAGACGAAATACAGAAACATTTTAAAGACACTATACACATTGGTCGCAAGATTAACTATGTGTCTGGAAAAGTAAACCAAGCCTGGATTAAAAATTGTGTATCTATTGGTCTCAGTAGCAACTTCGTAGAACCATTAGAAGCTAGCAGCATTTCAACGACTATTAAACAACTTCAAATGCTAACAGCATCTATATGGAACTGGAGCCGAGATGATACCGGAACTATCAAAGAATACAATCGTCTAGTAGACGATATGATGTATAATATCTTAGATTTCATTCAGTTACATTACTTTACAGAAAGAAGTGACACAGAGTTTTGGCGTTGGTGCAAAAACGAAATGACAATGACCGACTTTAACAAAGAAAATCTTGAAAATTTTAAGAAAAACTTTGTTAATCAGACGTTACTTCCAGAGGACGGCCTTATGAGTAATTTTAGAATTTACGATTGCCTAAACTGGATTCAAGTAATGCACGGTCTCCGTTTGTTTGATTCTGCAAGCATTAAGAAAATTTACGAAAAGCACTACGGTCATTTTAGACACAATGATCAAGAAATGTTAAAACAAATTGAGCACACTCCTATTAACGGCTGGATGACTTGTCGAGAAGCAGTTAATAGGATTAAATCTATGAGTAATACTAGGACGGAATATAAATTATGATCGATTCATTATGTATTGTAGGGGGCGGAACTAGCGGGTTAGTTGCCGGTCTAATGATGAAGCACGCCTACCCAAATTTAAAAGTTACAATTATCGAATCTAGCCAGATCGGTATTATCGGTGTTGGGGAAGGTAGCACCGAGCATTGGAAAAAGTTTATTGATCACGTGGGTATTTCAGTTCCCGAACTAATGCGTGAGTGCGGAGCAACCTACAAAATTGGTATTAAGTTTACTAATTGGCACGGCGACGGCACCAGTTATTTCCACAGCATCAGTGAACAATACGGTCATCATTCTAAAGAGAGCGGATTACCCGTTACTTGGATTTATATGGCTGGAGAAAACGTTGAACCTTTAGACACTGCGTGGGCATTAAGTCAACAAAGCTATCACGTAGAACCTTTGCACGATGTTCTTGCTCAATATCATTTTGATACTTTTAAACTTAACGAGTTTCTTCATAAAAAGTGTAAAGAAAGAGGTATCGAGTTTGTTGATACCGAAATTGAACAAGTAATTTTAGATGATCAAGGTTATGTTAAGGAATTAAAAGACAAACAAGGTAATACCCACGCTTATGAATTTTATATAGATTGCAGCGGATTCAGACGTGTAATTGGTACAGCATTAGGTACACAGTGGGTTGACTGCACACAACAGTTGCCAATGAATTCAGCCATTGCTTTTCCAACTGGCTACACTGAAGATATTCCTAGTTATACAGAGTCTACCGCTCTAGGTAGTGGCTGGGTATGGAGAATTCCCACACAAGAAAGATACGGCAATGGCTATGTATTCTGTGATCAATTTATTAACGAAACACAGGCCTACGACGAAGTGTCTAAGTATTACAAAGATAATCTAAACATTTCAGACGAATTAAAAATAGGCAGGAAGGTAAAATTTGGTGCAGGGTATGTTAAAGAGTTCTGGATTAAAAACTGTGTACAAATTGGTCTAAGCGGAATATTCGTTGAGCCGTTAGAAGCGTCAAGTATCGGTACCACTATTCAACAATGCTTTATTTTAACTCCTTCAATATTCTTTTACGAAAAGAGAGAAAGTCTTACTGCTAAACGCTACAATGATCATATGACTGAGATTGCTAAAAACATTGTAGACTTTATCCAGTTGCACTACTTCACCGAAAGAAGTGACACAGAGTTCTGGCGTTGGTGTAAAAATGAAATAGTTAAAACCGATTTTAATAGAGAATACCTTGACTATTTTAAGAAAACTTTCCCTAATGGTTATTATTTTAACGTGCCTCTAATCTTATTCAGTCATTTAAATTATGCTCAGGTTATGCACGGTCTAAGGATGTTTGACAATTCTTCAATTAAGAAAAAGTACGAAAAACATCTTGGAAAGTATACAGAACTATCTATAAACAATATTAACAATGCAAAGATGACTGAAAACTTAGGTGTTGAAGTATTCAGCCACAGACAAGCAATTAACAGATTAAAAGAAAGATATGAAGAAATCAACTATAAACTCTAAAGCAGTTATCCTGGGAGGCGGTACAGCCGGATGGCTAACTGCACTTTTTTTAGACAGAAACTATCCTAATCTCGATGTTGTAGTAGTAGAAAATCCTAAACAACCTCCTATCATTGCAGGAGAGAGCGGAACAACTACCTTTGTGAGTTTGCTTAAACATTTAAAAATTGACATCAAAGATTTTATTAAAAAGGTCAACGCTACTCCAAAGGTTGGCGGTCATTTTAAAAGTTGGAACGGTGTTGGTACTGAATTTATTCACGCATTACAAACAGATCACGCTCCCTGGTTAGACGGTTGGACTGATTATGTTAATACTGCGCCATCTGAAGAATTAAATCTAGGAACACTGTACTCTATTATGAATAGAGAACAAGAAAAAGATATCTATTTAAAAACTATTATTGCTAATGATATTCCGCTGGCTAAAGCGTTTTATGCTAATCAGTTTATAGAACATCAAAAAGTTCCTTTTGGCGCCGAGTCAGACCTACCTTGTGTTCCGATGTGGCATTTCGAAAGCCGTGGTGCTGCTGCTTATTTTAAAGACATTGCACTATCAAGAGGAATTAAATTAATTGAAGGAGTATATACTCACTCAACTGTAGCTGAAACTGGTAATATTAGTTCCATACACTTAGACGACGGTCGTGCATTAGATGCTGATTGGTTCTTTGATTGTTCTGGATTTGCTAGACTTTTATTAGGAAAGGTATTAGAAGAACCAATCGTTGATTATTCAAATTATTTTCCAGCAAGAGCAGTCGTAGCGTGGTGGGACAAACCTTGTTATTGCGTAACTACAAATGCCACCGCAATGAAGTACGGTTGGTCTTGGAATATTAATCTTCGGCATAGATCTGGTAACGGATATATCTATGATCCAGATCATTTAACTTTAGATCAAGCACTAGACGAAGCAAAACAAATGTTTGGTGAACACATTGAACCTATTGCAAATTTTCAGTTTGTTCCCGGAATGATGAAAAATGCGTGGAAAAATAACGTCATTGCAATTGGTCTTAGTAGCGGTTTCTTAGAACCCTTAGAAGCAAATGGTGTTGCAGTTATTATTGAAAGTTTGTATTGCTTGCAAGATCACTGGAAACCTGCAGATACTTTCTTAAGAAAAGAACGTATGGAAAGATTTAATCTTAGAATTTGGAATATCACCGAAGACATTAAAGATTTCCTTGCCTTGCATTACAGAGGTCATCGACGAGATACAGATTTTTGGAAGAGTCACGGAGCAGATTCTAATAGAATTCCAGATTCTTTAAAAGAAAAACTAAGTCAATGGGCTGAATACTTCGAAGGTACTAAGGGCGAACCTTGGCTTCACGGATACAGTCCTACGGCCTGGTTAATGGTCCTACAGGGGTTAAAAGTGTTTGACCATACTAATCTAGCAAATCTGCACAAAAAAGCACTACCGATAGGCCAAAAAGTGCTAAATATCAACGAAGCCCGGTATAGGGAACTTGTCGCTCCTTTTTGGACAATTGACGAGTGGATCCAAAGGACCGCATAAATATATATTGTAAGGAGAAAAACAATGCCTACCTATAAAATGATTTTAAGAAAGACTGAACCCGCAGGTACTCTAGCAGTTGAAGAGGATTTTTGCGAAGCTAAAAATCGTGATGAAGCTCAAAAGATTTTCGAAGAGCGCCACGGAAACGGCCGTACAGTTGCAGGGCCGATGAAAGTCGAAACTAACTAATAAATTTAAAAGCCAGTGTTTTGAGTTAATCTCGTTCACTGGCTATTCTTTTGAGTTCTTCCTGCACCGTTACATTTGCATATTCGAATGGAAGACCTAGTGCTGGTCGAGTGTCCCATTTTAACCACGAGCTATCCCCATCAGCATCAACGTATTGTAAGAATGCCTGTACTTGAGAGGTTCCGGTAAACGGATTCCTCCAATGGGCGTATTTTCGACCGCTATAAATTACAATATCTCCGGTATTTAAGAAAATTTCATTTTTAATCCCGTTATCGGTTTCTATATATAACGGCCAATCTTTAGCATCTTTCTCTATGCAAACAGACACTGTAATCTCTGAGCTACTTCTGTCTTTATGTTTAGTTAATTCTGACCCGTTGTAGTATATTCTTGCATACGAGTATGTGGGATATAATCGAAGATTTAGCGTTTGTTCAAGTGTTGGTAATAGATATACAGACAAAGTTTCAAAAGGTAGCGGAGCATATCTTGCAAAGCTGTTTGCACACATATCTGCAGGGTTGTGGCCTGGATACATTTTTTTGTAACCATCTTCCATAAGTTTAAATTCTATAGAAGTAAATTTACAAATTTCTTGACTTACCGCTCCTCGCAAAATTATAAAATCTTTTTCCATTAGTTGCTCCAAGAAATAACTGAATATCTTGTCCCGCTTATTACTTCATTGATTGCGTGAGGAAATAAAAATACTGACGGAAATACTATAATGTCTCCTTGTTGTAAATCTAATTTATAATCATCAAACAAGACAAATTCACCTCCTGTGAAATCGTCGTTAAGAACTCCAATGACTGTTAAGATGGGAATTCCTTTATGTACTCCGTCATACAGACTATGTATATGATCGCAGTGTTTTTCCATTTTAGTACCGGGCGGATATTTTATAAATTTTAAATTACTAAAACCTTGCCAACCAGGAAACCAAGGAAAATTAATATCTTCAAGAACATACTTTTTTAAGGCTAACCAGATACTTTCTTGCAAAACAGATTTAGTTTCTATGTTACCGTGGTATTCGTATGGTTCTTTTCCGTTGTCAATCACTCCAGACGCTGAATAAAATCTATGATGATCCCAAGTTACATTCTCTAACTGTTTGATAGTTTTATTGCAAATATCTTTATCTATTAAAGAATAAACTTTAACATAATCCTTTAAATCAGTATTCATGGTAGAGGTATTAAACTCATATTTACAAAGGGACGTTCGACATAGTTTTTAATAAAACTATTATTAGGTATAGTATGTACATCGTAGCCGATGGTAGTACGTACACCTTCAAATGGTTCTAATACTTCTACTTTATGTAAACGATGTCCGGGACCAAAATAAATCTGTCCAGGTTTGTTTGTAATTTCGTAAGACTCGAATATTGTTTTTGTATTTTTTGGATCTATAGAAATATATCCGTGGTGGTCAAAATCGTGATGATGCCAGTCTAGTACTTGATCAGCAGTGTGAAAATTTAACCAGGCTTCAATCCATAAGGGTCGATCCCAACCTAGTTGAGATCGTACAACTGTTCGCAACTCAGAAAATATTTTATAAAAGTTAGTTGACGGCGCGGTAAGGGCAAATATATTATACTTAGAATATGCCCAAGTAGAGTCTTCATTAGGAAATAAACGTTTGAAATTATCGTGTGCTATGCGCAGGTCTTCAAAAATATCTGTTAAATTTTCTGCAATAAAATTTGACTGGTGTAATACATAGTCAGTATTATTAGTATCAAAAGTGTAACCATCGGGCACCTGATAATTTAATTTTATATCGTTCATAAGACCTTCCCTAGGTTCATATTAATTACGCATCTGTATTTGTGAGATCTTACTGGACTAGAACTATGATAAAATTTACCAGGAAACACCACTAGTTTTCCTCGCCTTGGTTGAACTCGATGTTTAATTGTAAACTTGTTATTTTTAATTGCGTTAATATCGCCTTGACCCGAATCGTAGTCGTCGTTGGTTTCATTAAAAATTACTGTATCGCCGTCGCTGTCATTAACATAATAGATAGCATTATAGTGCGGCATAAAACTATCAATATGAGGCATATGCCAATCTAATTTTGATTCAGGTGCAGGTAATGTTAAATTTGCCCGCATTCTGATTAGCATATTAAAAGGAATTTCAACTTTACTAGTTATGCTTAATACTAACGGATAAAACAACTGAAACCAGTTGCTTTGTGTTTTTTGGTGTTCAAAGAAATAATGATTAAATCCAGCGTGATTATTTTCATTATTTAAAAACACATCGTCACCAGAAACCATATTTTTGTTAAATACCCAAGAAAACTCAGGACCAGTCATAACTGTTTCTATATGTTGTTGGTAGTCAATCGGAATAAAATTATCGATTTCAATTATGTCTGTCATTTTCTTTTTAAATTTCCTGAAATAGATATTCTTGGCTCGTCCGACGAAGCAAAAGGATAAACCATATGTTGTAAACAACTAGGAAATATAAAAACATATCCTTCGTAGGTTTTATCAACTGGAAATTCTGCCTCTCTAACTTCTCCGAATATGTTAGTATATATGAAACTAAACATTCCGGCTCTTGGCGAATTGGATTTTCTACAACTTTCTCTATTAATTTCGTCTGCAATAAAATAAGGAACCTTAACCCAAAGTGCAAAACTAAAGGTTCCATCGTGACTATGCATCGGATTAAATTCGTGTTTGTATTGAATATTAACCCAGTGGCTGTATAGTTCTAAACTATCGGTTCTAAGATCTTTTGTAGTGTAAGATATATTCCAATTATTGGAATACTCTTTACACCGATCAACTAAAAATTTTTCTAGTTTGTCTTTGTTTTTTTCTAGTTTAAACTCTAAATCTATATTACCTGCTAGATTATTATTAAAAGGCATTGCTGTATTATAATCTAATTCTTCAATTTCTTTTGTTAATTCTAACATTAACTCATCAGGAACCTTGGCTTTTATGAATCCGTAGTTTGCAAAATTACCAAACTGAGGTATCATTTCCAAATTCCAAAAAAGTTAACACTTAGTCGAGCTGTGTCGTGTGTATTACCGAAGAAGCCGTCTGCTCCGTGCCACTCGTTAGGATGGAACATAACGCATCTATTAAACTCATTCTGTACAGTCATATTCCTTCTAAAATAAGATTTCTGTCTCTGCTTATCTTCAGTGTAATCTCTACGACTTTCAACAGAGGTTTCAAATTCTTCCACAAGTAAATGATGAAATGTTTCATTGGGTTGAGAATTTAAATGATAAAAACTAATTCCAGTATTAACTGGTGCTGTAGGGTTTAGATAAATTATTCCGGCAATGTTAAAATGCGGTTCGTCTTGATGCAGCCATCCTGTTCCGTACGTTTCGTCTACTAATGCAAATGAAACTTCGAGGTGGGTAAAACCTGTTCCGCCGTGGCAGTGTTTTATTAGTTTGCTAGCTAGCGATCCGAAAAGATCTGGATTAAGTTCGTGCAAAGACTTTGATCGTAGACCTGGCCACGATGATTTTTCGTCTCTGGTAAATTCTTGTCGTAATGCGTAATCTCTCCATAGGTCAGGAGATTCTAAAAACGTATCAATAACTTTGATTGGTGTATGAGAAATTTTCATTTTGCTCTGATAAAAAACACTTGTGTTAGACGAGAATCATTAGGACCCGTACCAAAAAACTTTTCTGCACTATGCCAGTTTCTAGGATCAAATATAATACATCTGTTAAAGACGCTTTCTATTTCGATACTTTTTGTAAAATGAGTTACCTGTTCTTCTCTGTATTTTGTAAACTTTTCTCTTTCTCTAGGATCAGACAGTAGTACATCATTCATAAACAATTCAGTATACTTGTCTCCATTAAAGTCGTCTTGATCTTGGTATATTACAGTTCCTGATCCCAATGGACTTTCTTTGTTCAAGTAGATAACTCCGGCAATGTTTAATTTTGGATCATCATCGTGTACCCAACCTCTACCATAAGTCCCGTCAATATATTGAAAAGTAGTTTGTAGTTCTTCAAAATAATTAAAACCGTACTGTTTTAAAACCATTAACAACTTTCTCATAGTTACACGAAACGCATTTTCGTTTATTTCGTGTAACATCTTAGTACGTACTCCAGGCCAACTGCCGCGTTCGCCTTTAAAGAATTCTTGATTTAGCGCAAAGTCTCGCCAAACATCTGGGTCTTCGTAGAAATTATCAATTACTATTGTAGGTAGGTAAGGAAAAACATACCTATTCTTAATTCCAGAGTTTTTAATAAAATCTGCACTTCTAGAATTCATCTGTTTTAATTGTTCTACGTGTTTATCCATTTCTTTCTGCCGTAAAATTTATAGTAAGTGCTATTCGTTTAGTAAACATCTTAGGGCAAGTACTAGCGTGATAATGCCAACCATTGAATAACAACATCTTTCCTTGTTCGGGAGTGCTGCGATGTAAGACATTGTATTTTTCTGATTCTTCTAGTTCTTTAAAAACTACAGTGTCGCCGTCGGACTTGTTAACATAATATACAATTGTATAATGCTCTTGATCAAAATCTCTGTGTGGGCTGTTATACTTGTAAGGCATACTCGGAAACACATATTTTGTGTTCAATAAAAATCCTGCCCTCATACGTAACAAAGAATGTAATTTAAGTTCAGTTTTTTCTAAGCATTGATTTAACAACGGCATAAAAAAATCCAAATAAGGATTTGTTTCGTTGTTGGGGTGATATATTAAGTTCACAAAACTTGGTGTCGACGTCTGAGGATCGTTTGATCTTTCAAAGGTAGTATCTTCTAAAAAATGCCAAGGAAATTTTACATCAGTAACACAGTCGTAAATTTGTCTTTGATAGTTAGCGTCAACTACGTCAAATATTTCAATTGGTTTAAACATCTGTATTAATCCTATAAAAGTTTCTGTCTACAGAATTAGTAGCAGGATCATTGGGGAAACGGTTCCAGCAAGGTATACTCATACTTAATCGCTTTCCTTCTGGATATGCACAGTGATACATCCTCGACGGAATATATAGTGCATCACCTGGTTCTAAAGTCACATCAATAGCAATATCGAGATCTTCTTCTTTTAAACGACCGTTCATTGCTCCTGTTCTATACATATATGAAATTCTATTATTAAACACCTTCCACTTAGTAGATCCTTCAACCTGAATAATAAAGTTACAAGGATAATCATCGTGAATTGTAAAGGACTTAGAATTTTGTAGTCCACAGTATACGTGTATTGCTGAGTTGACCTGGTATAGAGTTTCAAATATTTTTAAAAGCTCCATAGTTTTTTGATTACGGAATCCGTAGTTCATTATAACTAGACCGTAACCTTGATGAAATTTTTCAAATAGAAATTTTTTGTCTTGTATTGCTCGATCCCAGATCCAAGCAGTTTTATGTTGAGGTATATCAATTTTTGTGTTATATTGATCTATCATTTCAAATTGATAGAGGTAAGGATTGTTAAGACAGTCTTCAACATCAGACCAAGTAAGATACTCTTGAGGATTTTTAACTAATTGCTTGAAGTAATGCGGTTTGTCGTCAACAAGCAAATTAGTTTCATTTAGTAACCGCTGGCCAATATCGTTCATCGTCTATCCTAATTAATTTAATATTGAAAGAAATTGATATTCTTTCTTCGTCTAACTCATTGCGTTCAACACCGTGAGGTAGAAATCCGGGAAACATTATAAGTTTTCCACTCGACGGCTCAAATGTAATTGCGCTTGAGCTAATTGGAGTATATCTATCAATATGAGCTTGTGAGGCAACAATATAATCTTGATAATAGCTTTTATAAAAAGTTAAATTGCCGTGGCCTTTCTTTGCTTTAACGTAGTATGCTCCAGAAACAAAAGAGTTATCGTGTATGTGTACAGAGTTAGTACATCCTTTTTCATTAATGTTGATCCACATATTCTCCATTGATATAATGCAACTATCTGCTTTGTAGCCGTAATCTCTAAAACAATTATGCGCTTGCTCCATAACTTTTTTTTCTAGTTCTTCTACTTCTGGATGTGTACCTGGCCTAAAGTCCATACTTTGCCAACCGCCTTGATTACTTAATTTTCTACCAACTGGATCCTCTTTGCGTAGGCGATGTGCTAATTCCTCTATAGGACCATTGTCTATAGTAGTTTGTTCCCACCATATCGGAGTTGGAAAATGATAATCTAAGTTCATAAAAATATGTCTCTTATATAAGTTTCTTTAGCAAGTTCGTGGCTAAATGCAAATGCGTGACTCCATCTAAAATCTACTTTGCTACCTACATATGCAACGTGATGTATGTTTGCACGATACATTGTCATAGTGTTTACTTTAGTTGGAGCTTGGCCTACTAGTTCAAACCCCCAACGCTTTAGTTCTTCGTCTGGGTAATTAAACCAGTCTGCTCGTTTAGGATTTTCTGCTAATGCCTTCCACTCCTTAAACATTTTATGACTTTCGTCTATTTGAAAGTCATAAACTTCTCTGTGCATCTTGCCAGTATACTTATAAAGTTTGGTTGAGCTATCTTCTATATCGTGATCAGTGAACCACATATTAGCAACAATACCGTGAACATAGTCAACGTGTGGAATTCTCCAGCACGAGATAGGTCTATTAATGTTTTTTCTATACAGATTGCCCCATTCGTGTATTTGAGGGTCTAAAATATTATTTGTTACATTCCTGACATAGAAATCTCTTAGGAGAAAACAGATGTCTTTATAGACCCAGTCCGGTAAATGAATAGTATCAAACGGGTTAGGATCAAAGTTGTCGGGGTGGCTATTGTCTTTCTGTATAGGGAATGTTGATATTAGTGTCTTGTAAATATCTAAGAACTTGTTATCAAATGGTAAATCTGCAACCCAATACCCGATGTCGCCGTCTAATGGAACATATGTTGTATTCCACTCGTCGACATTCTTAATCTTAATTACATTATTAAAATTATTTGCATCAGGATAACAAACTTTAAAATCAATCATTTTATATTAAATGTCATTACAAACCTATCTTCTCGAGATTGGTTAGGCTGAACTCTATGTCGCAACCATCCAGGAAAAATCACAACATCGTTAGTCGTAACCGGAAGTTCTCTGTATAGTATTTCTTCGGGTTCTATTGGCCAGCTAGTAAAATGATATTCTAAAGGATCTTTAAATTCGATATTTCCGGAATTTGGAGGACACTTTAGATAACAACTAACCACAAACGTAGAAAAGTTATGATTATGTTCTTCGGTTATTCCACCCAGTCCGTGCCTGTTAATCCACGACTGTGTAACTCGAGATTGCCGTTCAACAAAATTGTAGGTATCTTTTATATGTTCAAACGTTGCTCCGAGCCAGCGTTGAAAGTCTGCTAGCTCGTCCCAAGTATGAGGCTGAAGAGTTTGATCAACTGCTACTGTTGATACTGCATTTCCTTTTTCTAATTTTGAATTAATTTCAACTTGATTAAATAGGTCATTGATCTTTGGCTGTAACTTTAAAAGGTCAAAGTTATATTGAAATTTCCAAATGTACGGCGGAAATGCAAATACACCGCCATTATTAAGCTGCAACACCCTGTGTTTCTCCGAAGGTTTCAATTGCCAAGGTTAGTCCCATAACAACACCTTCCATTTTTAGAATGTCAGTTGCTAGTTCTTGTCTTTTTGTAAAGTCAATTGAAGTAATACCATAAGGGTTTAACTTTACGTTAGCAAATTCTTCTTCTAACTTTTTTAATTCTTCTTCTTTAGCAGTCTTTTCGGCTGAAACATTAGTTAATGTTTGTTGCATAGTTTCTAGGTAAGTCATCATTTTTCCTTTTTAAAATTTTTAAGTATAGCCACGGATCTTGTTAACCTATTAGCTAGACTGTCTGAATTTAGAAAAACACAATTGGCAGCATAATTAAATGCCCGTTCTTTTTCTAAATCTTCCTCTCGAAATTTTTCTATAGCAACATCATAATTTGATAGGCTAAGACTTTTTCTCGACATAGGAATTATTTGACACAGTGGTGTACCAGCTCTAACCAGTGTCTTGGCGTTCATATCTTTCCAGAACAATTGAATATTTAAAACGTGTCCGTATTTTGTATCTAGTATTCCGTGGGCTGCTTGAAATCTATGTTCGTTATTATACGTAACTGGCATAAACATTAATACTACATCGTCGCTGGCTTCGATCCTCCACGGAGTTTCTAGTTTAATAACTGTCTTTAACGTGTTATTGGGATCGTCTAATAACGGTTCAACTTGACTACGGGTGTGAGACGATACATAAGAGTCTCGGCCTGAACTGACTTTACTAAATCTGTAAGGTTCGGCCCATTCCATACTAACACCGTCGCCATTAGTTTGAATAACGAAGTCTGCTGGAGCAGGAACAATCCATCCTGTAGAAATTATTTTTCTAATACCTGGGCAGTTTTTCGAACTTAGTGTTTCCGGTCTATCGCCTACCTGATCAGCTAGCATAAAGTTTCTTTTTACACTAGCTGAATTTACGATAGGAAATATGTCAGCTACGCCAGGTTCTAAAGAATAAAATCTTACGTAAGGCTTTTTTTCTTTTTTTAACCAACCAAACAGGCGTTTACAGAGCGTAGTCATCTTTACCACCATAGATATTATCTTTTAAGAATTGATAATGGCTTGGCAATGTCTTAATGTGTTCGATAACAAAATCTCTATACTCTTCGTATCTGCGTTTAGTATAGTTAATTTCCTCTTCTTTGCGGATGACGTCCATTCTATCTCCGCTGAAGAAAATTAATTCTGGAGTAGAAATAGACTTAACTCCCATACCGGCAGCAATAAACATATTACCGGTATATTCTGAGAAGTAACTTTGATTTCCAACAAGATTACCTAGAAGGTTTGGGAATTGTGCTTGTTTAAGCATTACATCGCCCTGCATCTCTGGACAATATTCGTTGAGTTGTGTACACCATCTCCAATAAGGAGTATCAGTTCGCATAGATAGTGCATAGTGTTGAGCAATAAAATCTCTAAACTTAGTAACTTCGTAGTCTACAGCAAAGTTAAATCCTTCGATTTCGCTGCGAGTTACATAACCATTTCTACGATTTAAATTTTCTACTAGCTTGATAATATTTTCGTGCGTAGTTAGTAAACCTGTTGACTCAAGCGGTTCAACGAATCCATAGCTCAGACCAACACCAACTACGTTGTGTACCCAAGCTCTACGGCGCTTACCGTGTTTAATGTTAATCATAAACATTTCAGCATTTTCCGCAATCTCAGGTCCGTGCTGCTTGGCGATATGCTCTCTAAATTCACGTTGAGCATCTTCTGGGCTTGTAAACCTGCTTGAGAAAACATAGCCAGTACCGATTCTATTCCATAAAGGAATGTACCATACCCAGCCGTTGTTGAGAGCGTGGCAGTCAGTAACGTTTAACATCTGGCGTTCTCTGTCAGTGTAAGGTAGTCTGCAAGCCCAGGCTTTATCGTTAGCTAGATACTTGTCAAATGGTTGGAACTGTTGCCCCATCCATTCTTCTAGTAGAATAGATTTGAAACCTGTGCAGTCAACCCATAGATCTGTTTGAGGCAAAATAGATCCGTCGACACACATAATCTGTGTAATGTTGCCTAAATGGTCTTTCTTAAAACTGTGAATATCATTAACAATATGCTTCACTCCGTTAGGAACAGCGATATTATTCTTTAACCATTGACCAAACAACTGCGCATCTAGATGGTATGCGGTATCGTAATCAAAGTTGTAGTTTCTTAAAATACCTTTTTCGTCTCTAGTTTCTTTTGCATACTTGGCTAACAGTGTATTTCCAGTACAGTAGAATTCAGCAAACGTATTTGGAGTATATTCCTCTGGGTATAAAGTTGCAAGTTCAGACCAGGCTTGCAGTCCGTGCGGTTTATCTGTAAAATCTAAACCTGCACTAAAAGGATATTCAAAGAACGATCCGTCATTTTCTCTAAAGTTAGTAAATCTAATAGAGTTTTTATAGGTAGCATTACAAGCAGCCATCCAATCTTCGTCGCGTAGGCCTAGAAGTTTTAAAAACTTGTTGATGTGGCCCAACGTGCTTTCGCCAACGCCAACTGTTCCCACTTTTGACGATTCAACTACTGTGATTTCTAGATGTTTGCACAGTTTAGATAGAGCAGCGGCTGTCATCCAACCCGAGCTGCCGCCGCCAATTATTGTTACCTTTTTGATTTGCATTATTAGTCCTTGTACCTTTAGTTCATTATTTATATACGTATTTTTCTGTCAAGATGAAAAAAGGCATCCTAAGATGCCTTTTCTTGCGTTAGAGCAATTTATCGGCGGCCTTGATAGCCTTTCCAGCCCGGATATCTTGCCCAAGATGGAAGCTCAGCAGTCGACGGAACTGGTTGACGATCTGCACTAGGTTCTGTGTTTGCCATAGCCTGGATATATTCTTCATTAGTCATTAAGAACTTATCGCCAGTAGCTTTTGGAATCATAGATTTTACCATAATTTGATGCTGAAACCATTCGCTGTTTGTATCTAAAACACCGTTTTCTTTGATAGCATCAAAGATCATTCCTAATTGGGCTCCGACTTCACCGTAAGCAACTTTGCGGGCAACATCGTTGCTGGTAAACGGACCATCACGTTCTACCCAAATCATTTGTTGCTTGCTAGGACTCCATTCTAGAGTCCAATCCATTGTAACATCGTCGGGTGCATCAACCCAGGCCATTGTTGCGCCGGGACCTTCATAAATTTCGTGTTCTTCGCCTGGTTCTACGACCTGAGAAACCCAGCCCTGATATCCTACTAATGCTTTTTTCATAACTATTAATCTCCCAGATTATTTATATTCTTCAACTACTACAATTCCCGGACGACCGTCTGATCCTCTATGTCCGTGGAAGTAACCACCTGTACCACCTGTTCCTGGTGCGCTGTGCGCTTGGTGGTTGTGTGAAAAGTGTCCGCCTTGTGGGTGTCCGCTAGGTGCTGGACCACCAAAATGGCTAGTACCGCCTGGCCCAAAACTATGATGGTGAGATCCGCCAGAACCTGTGTGTATATTTAAATCGCCGCCACCGGCACCGCCACTAACTCCGCCGCTGTGCTGGTTTTGTCTGTTTGCACCGTGGCCGCCTTGAGCACTAGCATATGGTCCAAAGCTAGCATAGTCGCCGTTACCGCCAGCGTTAGCATAGTATGTACCGCCACCGCCACCACCAACGTAAACGCTAACTGAACTAATACCAGATACGTCTAACACACGTTCTGAATATCCGCCTGCTGCTCCAGACTCTCCGTGTCCAGATCCGCCACCGCCTGCGGCCTGTACTTTAATACGTACATATCTAACGCCGCTAGGTCTATTCCAAGTGCCGCTACTAGTAAAAACTTGCATCCCAGAAAAGCCTGCTACTGCGTATTCTAATCCGTTGTTTGACGAATTAGTTCTTAAAACAGTATTGTTGCCGCCAATGCTAGTTATACCTGTTCCACCTTTTGTTACTGGTAATGTGCCAGTAACTGCCGACGAACTTAAAGATACTGATCCAGTGGCCATTTTAGCCGATGTTACAGCACCGGACGTAATATCAGCGTCTGGAATCGACCTATCAGTGATCTGACTAGTACCAACTTGTAAGTCAATAATTGCAGATCCTGTTAGATTTTTTAATGTTTGATAATTAAATGGCATATTTCACTCTATTAATAATATTCTGTAATTACGATGATTCCGGGACGACCATCTGATCCTCTGTGACCACTGAAATATCCAGAAGTTCCACCAGTTCCAGGTGCTGAGTGCCCTTGATGATTATGAGCAAAATGTCCGCCTTGTGGGTGTCCGCTAGGTGCTGCGCCACCAAAGTATGTAGAACCTCCCATACCCGATGAACGTTGTTCGTGGCCGCCTCCGCATCCGCCGTATAAATTCAGGTCGCCGCCTGAACCAACTCCGGCCAACCCACCGTTATGGTTATTGTGTCGATTACAACCGTGACCGCCACCTGCAGAAACATATGGTCCAAAACTTGACGAGCCTCCGTTACCGCCTGCATTATTGTAGTAAGTTCCGCCACCGCCTCCGCCGATCGTAATACCAACCGACGGAATACTCGTTACATCCATTACTCTTTCGGCATAGCCGCCAGCAGCTCCGGATTCCCCGTGTCCGCCTCCGCCTCCGCCAGCTCCCTGAACTTGAACTTTAATGTATCTAACACCTGATGGTCTGTTCCAAGTACCGTTACTTGTAAACACAACCATTCTATAAATTCCAGATGGTGCAAATTCTAACGCATTATTTGATGCGTTTGCTGCTAAAACTCTATATGCTCCAGAAAATCCTGTTAGTCCAGTTCCGCCCTTTGATACCGGTAGTGTTCCTGATACTGATGCTTGTGTTACATCAACTGCTCCAGACGACAATTCGTTAGAAGTAATAGTAGTATTTGCAATCTTAGCATTTGTAACAGCGTTGGTAGCTAGATCAGCACCAACAATAGCGTTGTTAACCAATGCCGATTGACTTATATTTTTTAACGTTTGATAATTAAATGGCATTAATATTCTCTCTTAATAAAAACTAGTAACAACGACTAACCCTGGTCTTCCGTCTGAACCTCTGTGTCCGTGGAAGTGAGCACCTGCACCACCTGTACCCGGAGCGCAGTGAGTTTGGTGATTGTGAGCAAAGTGTCCACCCTGTGGGTGACTACTTGGAGCTCCGCCTCCCCAGAATGTATCAGCGTTTGACTGAGCACTGTAAGCGTGGTGACTAAATCCACCACCTTGGTGTAGGTTTAGGTTTCCGCCTGATCCTACACCGCTAACTCCGCCACTATGCTGGTTTTGTCTATTTGCGCCGTGGCCTCCACCGGCCGAACAGTATGGACCAAAACTAGCATAGTCACCATTGCCGCCTGCGCCCGAATAGTAAGTGCCACTGCCGCCGCCGCCAACATAAACTGAAACAGAGCTAATACCAGTAACATCTAAAAATCTTTCAGCATAGCCGCCGGCGCCGCCGCCTTCGCCGTGGCCTGAGCCACCGCCACCGGCGCCTTGAACCTGTACTTGAATGTATCTAACACCGCTAGGTTTATTCCAGGTACCACTGCCGGTAAAAATTTGCATTCCTTGAATGCCGTGTGGGTTAAACTGTAGATTTGAACCGTCACTGTACAAGGCACGATAAGCACCACCCAACGATGTAACGTTTGTTCCACCTTTGTTAATAGGCATTGTGCCTGTAGTAGTTGACGATCCCAACTCAACTGCGCCTGACGCTAATTTGCCTGAGGTTACGTTACCTAACTGAATCTTAGTACCAGTGACAGCACCATCGGCAATGTCTACTGAGTCAATAGAGCCGTCAACGATAGCTTGATCGGTTATATTTTTTAATGACTGATAATTGAACGGCATTCTTTATTCCTTAGATAGCTTCTAGTAACCAACCTCTTGTTGCATCGTAGTAGACCATTCTAACGCTAGCACCATTGGTGCTGATTGTCATCGAGTCTGCTTGACGCATAATTCTGTTACCGTTTGGATTTATTGTACAGTTATTTGTTGCAAATGTTCCAGCAACATCTGTTACTTTAATAAAATCTCCGGCATTTGGGCTTGCGGGAAGTGTCAGTGTCACCGCTCCACCAGAAGTATTTACCCAATACGATCTGTTAGCCGCTGCAGAAGTGCTAGAGCTAACATCAATGCGCTGGTAATCACCAACTGGATGCCAAGCACTACCATTCCAGATCTCTAATTGACCTGTTGTTTGATTAAAAAAGGTAATTCCCGGGTTAACTGAGACTGGTCTCTCAGCGGTAGTTCCCATGATGTTTGCACTCATAGTTGCCTGAATACCTAATGATACTATTCTTCCCATTTCTCTACGCTCCTATTAAGCTGTTGATGTTTCAATACCATACACCACAGCAGAAACGTTGATAGCACTAGAGCGAATTACAATTTGCTTGCCAGCGTCTAATACTAGACCTGTACGCTCTAAAACACCGTTTGCAGTAACCTGCGCATCGTATTCGATAAATTCTGCGTTAGTAGGTGTACCAGAAGTAGCTACAGCAATACGAATTTGTGCTGCTGTTGCTCCTCTGTTACAGATGTTTACTGATACTACAGAAAAAGTATCGGCTGGGCAGGTATAAACTGTAACGTTTGTTGCTGCTGATAGGTCTGCTGTTCCTAATCTTCCTGTTGCCATTTGTCAATCTCCATTATTTGTTATTTAAAAAGTAGTTCCAAGCTACTGGATATCCTGTTACGCCACCACGGAAATCAAATCTTGCCTTCATTTGAATTGGTGTATTTGTTGTAGTAGTGATCTGATTATTACTAATATAGATAAAACCAGCTGTTACACTATTTACGTTCAATGATGCACCACCGCCACCAATTTGTGCGGAAATGTAGGCTTTGATTGCTCGCTGTGTAGGAACAACAGAATCTGAGTCTGCGGTAAAGAACGGGTCTGTAGAGAATTCAGTAATACTTGCTGATGCTCCACCTAGTGTAACTTCACCCAGTGTAAGTTCTTGTAGACCTGCAATATTAAACGCATCGGCGTTCAATGTTGCAATACCAGTGCTTTGTTCAATAGTAAACAAATCGCCAACTCTGAAGTTACCGTCTTGGTCTGTTGAAGTAAAGAACACTCGTCCACCGTTATTTTCAACGGTTTCGTTAGCCTGTGCAGGATCTTGTGTAAACGAATTTGGATAGTTGGTTTCTGTAAAGTTACCAGATCCAATGCTTAAGAAGTCGTGTCCAGTTAAACGAACTTGTGAATAACGAATTCTAGTTGTTGCTGTGTCGCCGTGTTCTGGTGCTTCGCTTACTCCTAGCTCTGGGCTAATTTGGAAGAAAGCTGTATAAGAACCATCATACGAACCTCTGAACGATACAACGTTGACTAGTTTAAATGTACGATCTGGTAGATTACTTAGAACTACGTTAGAACCAGCAACCGGTCTTTGTGTTAGTCTGCGAACAGCAATATAAGAACCGCTTTGATAGTAATCACCGTGACCGTCGCCAGATGCAATTTCACCGTTGGCTGTTACATAACCAATACCTCTATTAACGAAGCTTGGGTTAGCTACAGCACCTTTACCAATTCTTACGGTAAATGGCATTTCGTAGATATTACTTGGATCTGTAATAGTCATTGTTGGTGCAGACGCATAGCCTGAACCGGGTTCAACTATTCTGATAGCAAAAATCTTTTCTTGGCTTACAAAAGCGCGGGCCCTTGCAGTAGCACCTGTTCTAAAGTACGAAGCGACTGTGCCTGCGGTAGATCTTTGAACAGCTACAAACATACCGTATCTATTTGGGTTACCAAAAGTAACGCTGCTAAATCCGTTAGCTGCTGTAGAACTTGTTCTGGAAGTCCATACAATACCGTCTTCAGATGTTGCCGACTGTGTGCTTTGGCTCACTGCCAAGAACAAACCTTGACCGTATCCAACATCAGTCCAGTTAGCAGTTGCTGGTAATGTGCTAGCTGTCCAATTTACACCGTCTAAGCTGTAGGCTGCTGTTGTTCCGCTAGTGTTTGACACTGCAACGAATCTGTTATTGCCAAATGTAACAGCATTCCATAGTGAGCTCGATGGCAATGTTGCTGCTACCCATACTTGACCATTGTCAACAGAGTAAGCTGCTGCTGTACCACCGCTAGCAATAGCTACCCACTTGCCGCCACCATATGTTACGTCAATCCAGTTAGAAGTACTTGGTAAGTTTCCGCCAGCTGTCCAAGTCTTGCCGTTATCTCGAGAGTATGCAGTCTTGTTATCATTGTACGAAACAGCTACCCAATAACCTTTAGCATACTTTACTGTTTCCCAAGTTCCCGAACTTGTCGGTAAGTTTCCGCCTGCTGTCCAGCTTGCACCGGCATCGTATGAATAAGCAGTTGCACCAGTTGATGCAATTGCTACAATCGCAGATGCAATTGGTCTTGCTGTACCAGTTCCGGCTGCTCCTGTTGCAATAAACGTTGCTCCAACAGTTACACTCGGTGCACCGATTGCTAACCAGTTTGTGTTACCTAATGTTTCAATAGTATAAGCGCGACCTACAACAAATGCGGATCCTGTTTCTACTGCGGTTAAATCACCGCCTGCAATACCAGTCCAATTAATTGAGCTTGGTAGGTTTCCGCCTGCTGTCCAGCTTGTTCCGTTTGAAGAAATATTAGTTACGTTGGAAGATGTAGCAATTGCTACATAATTTCCGCCTTGGCCATAACCTTCGTGGTCGAAAGTTTGAATGGCGCCTGTAGTAGAATTTACAGATGTTATTGTTATTACAAGATCGTTTGTAGTAGAAGCACCACCTAACGATGTTCCTGCAATTGTAACAGTGTCAAATCTAACGTAGCCAGTGCCTGCAGATTTTAAAATTGCTGTGTATTTTGTGCCTTTCTTAATCACTAAGAATGTAGCCCCAGTACCTGCACCATCAGTAGTTCCAGTTTGGTTGTCATATACTCGTGTTAAGTTAGAGTAATTTACATCATTCCAAGTTAAAGAATTAGCTAGAGTAGATGCTGTAGATGTGTAACCAGGTGCAGTGAAAGAAATTCTCGGTTCAATCGTATAAGTTGTAGAAGCATCCGGTGCAGAAATTGTTCTTCCTGCTACTAAATGATCCCAACCTGCTGCGCCTGTTGTTTCTTTAACAACTTGTGCTACCTTTGTACCGGCGTTGTAGCTGTTAATGATAGCATATTGTCCGGCACCAGTACCGCCAGTTAGATAAATCTTCATTCCAACATAAGCAGAGCTAATTTCTTGATCAGTTGCTGCAATGGTAATTTGTGTTGTAGTACCACCTTGGGCAGTGTTAGAGTTAGTAATGTAACCTTCACCACCAAATTGACCGGAAGAATCATTACCTAAGTCAAGTAATCTAACGTTGAAAACTGCATCATCGCGGAATTCATCTGCTTCAACAGATGCACTAGTTCCAGCACCAGTAACGTTCATAGTTGCTGTAGTGTATTCTGCACCAGCGTTATCAAATTCTAATGTTAGAACGTCATCGCCGTCTGTAAATGCAGAGCCAACTGTTGCTGCAAACTGATATTTGTTATCAACTTCACCTACGTTTGGTGTTTCTGTTGCATCAAATCCTTCTGCTACAGAACCAAAGTCACCATAGGAGTTGTTACCGTTAGTGCCACGAATCTTACCACCGTTTTCTGCTAGGTAACCAATGTGTGAGTAGTATGTGAACACAGAAACAAGTTCTGCACGTCCGTTGTTAGTTACCCACGCACCAATACCGTCGCTGATTAACTGTGTAAAGTCGTTGGAAACGATAGATACGTTACCACCGTTATGTAGAGCTCCGTCAATCTTCTGACCAACAGCTCCGTAACCAAATGTAGCTACGTTTTGTACATATGGTGAACGTGTTAAAATCCAAGCGCTTTGATCATCTGGACCCCAACCTGGATCAAGGGATACATAAGCACCGGCTGTTACACGGCGTGTACCATATTCGTTTAGACTTGTCAAGTCACCGTCAAGCCCATCAAGTGTCATATTACGAATACCTGTGGTATTACGTACATAGAACATATCTTCTTCTTGACTTCCTTTTACTGAATTGGCATAGTAACGTGCTGCCATTGCAGACTTATAGTTACCTGGATATACTAAGTCATATTTTAGTGCGTCAGTATAAGCTGCTACATCTCGTAAGCACAACTCAGCATTGTAATATAATGCAAATGTCATTGTACCAGAAGCAGTGCTCAGGTCTACAGCAGATCCATACGGAGTTAGAGAAATAGTAAACACTGTAGAACTTACAACTTCTCTTACATAGTATGTAGTTCCAGTTTCGATTCCGCCAAATGTAGTTCCGGTGAATCTAATAGCTGCATTTCTCTTTAACCAGCTGGTACTTGCACAAGTAATTCTATCAGTCGCTGCTGCTGTAGCAGTAGCAGTTCCTGTAAATGTTGAACTAATATGAGCTGAAATCTCAGATGCTAAGAAGTTCTTGTTTAATTCTAGCTGACGAGCAGCATAGTGTAGGTTTCTAACGCCTGTAGTTTGATTGCTGCCCTCAGTTGAACCACCAAAGATAACATCATCGATTAATGTCATTAGAGTTTCAATTCTACTTTGTGCTGTAGAATCTCCGCCTACGTTAGCTTTAGCTTCTGTCTTGACATTTTCTAAAGCAGATCTTGTTACAGCCTTTTGACCTAAGCTGAATACTTCAGTTGCTGTAGATCTTAGATATGAATAAGCTGCTCTCAAAGATTGATAGTTGCTGTTAAACATTACATCGTAACCAACAGCATTTAAAATCAATCTAATGTCTCTTAAACACTTAGTTTGTAGGTAAGCAACTTTTGTAATTCCGTTTCTTGTGCCAGTACCGCTTGGGAATACTGAAGTTGATGTTGTCGGACTTGCATCTGGATGTGTGCAAGATACAACAATACCTTCAATGTTTACAACGTCACCGGCAGCTAGACCGTGTGTGGCAGTTGTAATAACAGCATAACCTGTAGTTTCGGTATAGGTAAATCCAGTAATTGCTAATTCTGTACCATTAGCTTTGGTCACTGTACCGCCGCTAACATAGGTATGAACAATGTCGCTCTTACCTACGTATACACGGAACTGAGTTGATGTTAATGATGTTACATCAACTACAAAGTCTGTGTGCCAAGCAACAGTGTTTAAATCATCCACAACATTGCGGATGATAGATTCTTGTGCTTGACTTAGTAATGTATATGCGGTTACTTGTGTTCCAGGTGCCCAAGATGTTGCTGGCCAGTTAACAATATCACAAACAATTGACAAACCAGTTCCGTCGGTCAACGATGTAATTGCTGTACCATCAAAACTTGCTGCTAATGTTATTTGGTTAACGCCAGGAACAGTCTTAACGAAATAAGTTACTCCTTTAATCAAACCGTTTGCAGTTGTTCTTGGTGTAAATGTGTCACCTACTTGTAGCCCGTGTGATGCAGAGGTTGTAATGGTTGTACCGCTAGCAATAGTAGTAATTGTTGCGGTCGGAGTTCCGCTGCTACCATTGGTGATTACACCAATGATATAATCCATTGCTTGGCCTACAAACGTAATTGAACCAGCCGAACCGGCAGTGCCTTCTCTCCATTGAGGAATAATTGATTGATCACCGCCTGTTGGTGTTAGTGCAATTGCATCTTGAATCATACCCTTTAGGTGTGTCATTGCGGCAATAGTTGCTGTCAACTCTTCAGAGTCGATAGCCATTGCTCCGCCAACACCGTTAAAGTATGCTAGTGCTGCTGTAAGCGTTTGCTGATAACCGCCATAGGTTAAATCGTATACTAAAGCATCTACAATATAACCAACGTCTTGTTGACATTTTGTTCTGCTGTAATAAACATCAGTATAGTTAGCATCAATATATGCTGTAACTTCTGCTTTGAAGTATTCTTTGTTTAAAAGAACTAGTCTTCTAGCATCACCGTAGCCTACAAGGTAAGATGTGTTATAGTTAGTAGGATCAGGATATGAAGCTAGATTCATAGTTCCTAAACGCCAATCGATGTTATGGCGGATCATTCTAACTAGCTGTTTAACTGTAGTCTGCTGATTTGTGTCAGCATATGGCCATAGTTTGCTTTGAGTAGCAGTGTTGCCGGAAGTTGGAGTTACTGTTGTACCAACAACAATGTCTCCTGCAACTGATTCCATTCTAGCTAATGCGGACAAGGAATAGTAAGAGTCAGCAATGTTTGTTGTACCTGTCGATGGACCTGCATTAACTGAACGAACTTCGTCGCCCAATAAGCAGCAACCTTCTGGAACAATAATCGGTAATTCTTCTCTATAACGTCCAGTCTTAACTTGAATAATTGTGCTTGGAAGATATTCGGCCGGAATGTCTTCGTCTGTTCCTGCTGTAATTGCATCTGTAACAATTTCAACTAGATCAGTAACTGTAGCTAATACTCCGGCTTCTGCGGCAATTGTAGCGTCAGTCCACTGTGCTACGATTGCTGTAGAGTTATCTCCGTTAGTTACTTGATAATTTGTGCTAGGAGCAGTTTGTCCTAATACGTTACCCATTACTGTTAACGCATAGTTAATTGCTGCTACTGTCTCAGTCTCTTGTCCTAGAGTATAAACTGCTGGAGCATCATTTACATATGACAATGCTGCTTGTCTAGTTTTTCTATTGCCGCCGTGGCGGATATCCCAAATTACAGCATCAATAATGTAACCAACATCACGTTCGCAACGTTCGTCGTTGAATACAAATGATGGAGTAAATGGTGTAATATTATTTGTCACCTGATATTGAATCCATTCAACAGTTTCACGCTGGATGAATGCTCTGTTAAGTTCAAGTAAACGTGCTGCACCAGGGTTACGTGGGCCGGCTAATACCTGCTCACAGGCATAACGAATACTTGCCCAAGGCTTGTCAACTGTTAATCCGTGTACCGGTGCTGTACCATCTGTACCGTGGTTAGCTACATAGTAAACGTGATCAACCTTACCGATAGTAAACCATTCTGGAATATCGTCTTCGCTGACACGCAGAACCTGACCTTCGACACCAACTGGCAATCTTGTTGGGCCAGCGCCACCAAAATAAACTAAGTCGCCTCGTGTTGTTAATAGGCTTGTTTCAGATCCTACAGTTAAAATGTTCCAGTATGTGCCTGTTGCATCTCTATCTGGACGGCTGTTAGCTGCTCCGCCGCCTTGTGTTCCGATAGTAGACCCGTCGTCGCCTTCTGATCTGTGTCTTGCAACACAAACATAAGAGTTAGAACCGTAACGAACTACATCGCCAGCATCATATTCTGTGTCATCGAGCCATTCACCGGCCCAGTTTAAACCACTGTTTAAACGTGTCCATACACTTGATGCTTCTGATTGGCTAGGAATCCAACTTACATCAACTGTCATTGTGCCAGTTGCATTACCAGGTACGTTAAATGTAGCGCCGCCCGGTGTGGTTGAAATTGTAATGCTTGTTGGACTTACTATGGTTTTTACATAATAAGTAGCTCCTGCACTTACTCCTCCAAATGTAGTACCGCTAAAACGAACTGCCTGACCGACAGTAAGATTGCTAGTTACAGTGCTCATTGTAAACTGGTCGTTAGCACCAGTTGCACTTGTACAGGTAAATTGATAAGTTGGAGAATCTGTCTGAGCTAGATAAACGTGGCCGCTGTGTCTTACAACATCGCCAATTAGATAACTTGAAGTTAATGCAAATGTGCCTCTGTAATTAAATCCTTCTGTAAATAAAGTCCATTCAGAAACAGAAGTTAGAGGATTTACACCTGTATTATTTTCGTTGGCAACATATTGATTTCCGCCATATCGTACAATGTCACCTTTTTGGTATGGTACAGTGTTTGACCACGCACCCTCAAACTCGATACCTTCATTAAACTGAGCCCACTTTGCTTCATCTGAAGTAAAAGCTGCTTGAGAAGTATGTGCAGTTGTACAAATCCAAGTACCGCCACCATACTTAACGATATCATTTAGTTTATATCTGACGCTAGAACCACTCCAGTTGCCTTTGTATTCCAGTCCTGTGTTCCACTCTTGCCAGTTTGCTGCGGCATCTTCTAGGCCTAGTGTAGTTGTTGCTGCTGAAGTATGTCCAGTAGTACAAATATATGTAATGCCGCCATAGGCAACTACATCGTTAGGCTTGTAACGAGTGTTAATTGACCAGTCACCTTTCCAGTCAAAGCCTTCTGCAAAAATATCCCAGTCAGCAATATTGTTTTCTAATCCTAGAGCACTTGTTGATGCTGAAGTATGTGCAGTATTAGCAATATAAATTGTACTACCATACTTTACAGTATCACCTACCTTGTAGGATGTTGATGTGGTCCAGTTACCTTTCCACTCTTGACCATCGGTCATTTGGTTCCATTTTGTCGGAACAAAGTTTAGATCTGTATAAAAATCTGCATCTGCTGTATGACCAACAGTACAAATAAAGGTTTTACCACCTTGACGAACAACGTCGTCTTTATAGTATTCGGTACCTGTGGTCCAGTTACCTTTCCATACAAATCTAATTCTACCTAATTTAAATTCTGCCATTTAAATGCTCCAAGTACATTATTTATCAATACTATTATCTATGCTTAAATGATCTGTAGAACAGTGTCTGTGCTAAGATCGTACCAGTAACTGAACCGTTTCTGCCTGTTGCATCTGGGCCGTAAAAGTCCATACGTTGCGGGAATATTGTGTGTCCGTTAATTGTGCTGCGAATTTCGTTTGGTCCTACTTTTACAGTACCAGCAATAAAGCTAGCAGTAGCAATGTCGGAACCACCAACACTTAATCTATTTGCCAAATAAGCCTTAATAGCTCTTTGTGTAGGAATAACGTTGTTACTATCAGCACTGAATAATGGATCTGTTGAGAATTCTCTAATAACAGTTCCAGTACCACCTAGACGTACACCACCTAATCGTAATTCCGAAAGTCCGTTTAGGTCAAAATAGTCTGCGCTGATTGTAACAATACCAGTAGCCTGCTCAACTGCAAACAACTCACCAGCTCTAAAGTTACCATCTTGGTCAGTACTTGTGTAGAATACACGACCGCCATCAGTTTCTGCTGTTTCATTCTCGGGAGCTTTAAAGAAGTCACCGCTAGAGTATAACTCTGGGTAGTTAGTTTCTAAGAAATTACCAGTACCAATTTCTAAGAAGTCGTGTCCTGTGATACGGCATTGACTGTATTTTTCTCTAATTTCAACTAGAGTTTTATGAGTTGGTCCGTTATCCACATCAAACCAAGGTTGGATTTGGAATGTTGCTGTTAGACCTTCAAAAGTTGTGTTTTCAACAGGAGTAATTGTAACTGCTGTGTATAGTTCTGAATTTCCATCAATTCTAAACTGTGCGCCAGGTCTTGGATATTGTGTTAATCCGCTTAACGTTACATATCTGTAAGCTGGAATAATATCAGCAAAACCGTTGCCGGATACAGTTACTCTAGTTGTAGATGTCTTATATGCAGAACCTCTGTTAATCCAACTTGGCTGACCAAGAACACCGTCACCAATTCTGTTATTAAAGAAAGGATCAGCTGACTTATTCGGATCAGTCAAGATTACATCTGGAGTTGTTGTGTATCCAGAACCCGGATCCCATAATGTAATACCTCCAACTCTACCGCTGGCTAGTACTACTCGACCTTTAGCTCTTGCTCCAGTAAAGACCAAGTTAATTTGATCAGTCTGGTCTCCAGAGATTACAATCCAAGTTGGTGTATTATTGCCTACATCTCTAACAGTTGAATCGTCTAGAGTAATATCTGGATTACCGTAAGCACAGCTAATCCAGTTTTGTGTACTAGCTAGCTCTCTACCTACCCAAGTAACACCGTCATCTGATGTTGCTACAAAGTTTGTTGGTCCGGTAGTAGTATCACCTGCAATGTCCTTTCCGCCGGTATCACACACTGCTACAAACACACCGTTACCGTAGGAAATTTTCTTCCAATTCATTACAGTTGAACCGTCTTGTGTCGGCATACGTGAAGGATACCAAGTAACAGTATCAAAACTGTATGCAACATCTCCCTGGCTAGAAATTGCTACAAATCTATCGCGACCATAAGAAATGCTTACCCAATCTTTCTGACTAGAATCGTCAATAACATCCATAATTCCGCCAGTCCAAGTAACGCCGTCATCGTTACTCATAGCGTATATGTTGTTACTGTTTGCAATTGCCACAAACATTCCCTTACCGTAGGTAACATCTACCCATTCGTTAATTGTAGAATCGCCCAATACTGGTAAGTTATTTGATACTGTCCAAGTAGTACCACCGTCAGTACTTCTTCCTGAACTGTTTAAATTTGCAGATACCGCAATAAATGTGTTATTGCCATAGGTAACTGCATTCCATTGTCTAGAAGCAATTGATCTAGAAGTCCAAGTTTTACCGTCTAACGATTGTGCAACTGATGCAGAATTGTAACCAATTGTTACAAATCTATTTCCGCCTGCTGCAAGTCCTTTCCAAATACGATCTGCTGGAAGTGTAGAATTTTCCCAATTAATACCATCTTTCGATGCTACTGCACTTGTACCTGTTGACGGAACAATAACAAATCTTCCACTAGCTGCTATTCCAGTATGTGTAAATGATGTAATCGAGTTAGTACTATCGTTAGAAATTCCAGTAACTGTAATTGTGATGTCGTTGTCTGGAGTAATGCCGCCGACATCGTCTCCGCTAATTACAATTTCTTGTCCTAGAGCATATCCGGCACCTCTAGAACTTCCGTAGTTTACAGTATAAGTTCTACCAGTTTTAATAACGTTCCACGCTGCAACCGACACCGGAACTTCGATAGTTGTTCCAGTTGGTGCAGATCCTAAAACGTTTGCATATGTTTCTTGTGTTTCTCCCCAAACAATATTTGACCAATATGTTGAAACTGGTAATGCAACTGCGTTTGCATCGTATGGAGGCTCATCAAAAGTTACTCTTGCTTCAATTCTATAACGTGTAGAATTGATTAGTAAAGGAGCAATAGGGTATCCCGGAACAACGTGGTCCCAACCCGGTTGACCGTCACTTTCTCTTTGTACAGTTACTACCTTAGTTAAGGTATTGTATCCGCTGATAACGCCGTATTGTCCAGTACCTACACCCGAAGTAATGATAATTCTCATTCCTAAGTAAGTGGCTTCTTCGTTTGAATCGTTAGATGCAATCGTAATAGAAGTTGGGCCACCGGACTGTGCGTTGTTTTGAATAACAATAAATCCAGATCCTCCTGGTAGGGAAGAATCTTGAGGGTTAATTAACTTTGGATAAAAGATTGCCTTATCTCTAAAGTCTTCTTGTAATACACTAGCGCCTGTACCGGAACCAATAATAGAATATGTTGCTTGAGTATAATTTTGTCCAGCGTGTTCAAAATCTAATGCTAGAATAAAATCGTTAACTTCGCCGGCAAACGCAGAAGCAACAATTGCTTCTTGATTTCTGTTATTAACAGTACCGTATCTTGGAGTCTCTGTAGGGTCGTTACCAACTGCTAGAGATCCAAAGTCACCATAGGAGTTGTTACCGTTAGTAGCACGAATCTTGCCGCCAGCTTCTGCCAAATAACCTACGTGTGAATAATATGTAAACACTGAAACAAGTTCAGCTAAGCCGCCGTTTGTAACCCAGGCTCCAACACCGTCGCTGATTACCTGTGTAAAGTCGTTAGATACAATACTCTTGTTTCCGCCGTTATGTAAACTACCGTCAATCTTTTGACCAGTTACTCCATAACCAAATGTACAACAGTTTTGTACATAGCAGGATCTTGTTGTAATCCAAGTTCTTTCGTCGTCCGGACCCCAACCCGGATCAAGAGATACATAAGAACCGCCAGTTGGTTTTCTATATAGACCGTTAAACAACTCCGAAGTCAATGTTCCTTCAAGCCCTTGAAGTGTCATATTTCGAACGCCTGTGGCATTTCTTACATAGAACATATCTTCGTGACTCGAACCAGTAACTGCATTACAATAATATCTTGCAGCCATTAACGATTTATAGTTTCCTGGATATGTTAAATCGTAGATAAATGCTTTAACGTATCTTTCAACATCTCGTCGGCATAATGCAGAATCAAAGTTGTAGTTAGGATAATATTCTTCCATAAATGCAACTGCTTCTGCCTGCAAGAATGGAATATTATCTTCTAATTGTAGTGCAGCATTGATTCTAGCCGGTTCAGTAGTGGGATCATTTGATCCAGACAATGTTGGTGCTTCTGCACTATTGTTCAACTTATTGTTAATGTAATCAGAGATATCATTAATTAGCTCTCTAATGACTACTCCTGTTGCATCATCACTAAATCCAGATAACACAACCTGATCAACAGTATTTCCAGTTGTAGGTGTAACAAGATCTCCTTTAATAACATCTGGAAGGATTTCTCTCATTCTAGATAATACATCTAAAGAGTAAAAATTATCGTTGGCAAGAGCTGCAATCGGTTTGTTAGGTTCTACTACAACTCCACGAACCTCTTCTCCTTTTAATGCTGTCTTAGCAGGAACAATGATTGGAAGAATTTCTTCGTACTTACCTGTTCTGATAAAAATATTTGTTTCGACACTATGACCTAATTCTTCTGCACGTTCGCAAGCATAACGAATAGTTCTAAAAGGATTAAAGATACTGTGTCCTCGACCGGGTTCGTCAATACCGTTAGGTGCAACATAAAGTTCTCTTGCTACTTCGTTGAATGCTTTATAGTAAAGACTATCTTCTCCGTCAATAGTTAAGATATGTGTCGGTGAGCCTACTTCAACGGCAGTTGGTCCAAACGTACTGGTATCTCCGGTTAGACCTCTTTGTAGATCATAAGTTAATAAGTCGCCGCGCTGTCTTAGACCAATTCCTGGGCCAGCGTGTAACAGCATTGTCCAGTAAATAAAACCAGATCCGTTGTCTCCTGGGAAGTTTTGATCATCGGCGGTGTGCTCGTATGAACATCTGTAAGCTGATCCATCAAATATAACAACATCGCCAACAGCATAACTTGTGTTTGCTGCCCAGAAGTTTTTCCAATTTTCTCCCGGAATAATAACTTCCCAAGCTCCAGCTTCAAGATAATCTAAAGAGCTACCGTCTGTAGAACTGTCTAATGTTGCAACATATACTTGGCCGCCTCGTTGTACTACGTCACCAGTTACATATTGTGTTTCTGGATTCCAAACTCCTTTGAAATTACTTCCTTTAGATATTACAGTCCAGTTTGCAGAACCAAAGTCTTCATTTCCCGGGCTAATGTTTGAATGGTTTGTACGGCTAATGTACATATATCCGCCGTGTTTGACAATATCGCCAATTGCATATTGTTCGTCGCTACTCCATTCGCCTGTAAAATTATTACCAGGTAGTTCGATGGTCCAATTAGCATTGGTAATCGTTGCGCTAGAAGTATGTCCTTGTGTGCAACGAAGAATACTGCCGCCATACTTAACTAAATCGTTTACTCTATATCTTGTTCCACTAGCATAGTCGCCAAGATACTCAACGCCTTCATAGTATACTGACCATTTTGCTTGATCGCTTTCTAAGCCCAATGAAGTAGTTGCAGAGGTATGTCCAGTTAAACATCTGTAAACAATACCGTTATATTTGATAAGATCGCCAACTCCGTATCTAGTTGCAGGTGTCCAGTTTCCGGTCCAGCTAGATCCTTCTGAGTATACAGAATGCTTACCTAAGTTGTCATCAAACACTGTAGTTGAAGTATAATCTTCAATCACTAGATATAAACGGCCACCGTACTGAATAATATCACCTAGGTTATATTTTGTGTTAGGAGTCCAGCCCTCGCGGTAGCTAAAACCGTCGGTCATCTTTACCCAAGCAGGACTTTGGTCAGTATCGCCCGGGAAAATAAAATACAAATCAGAATAAAAATCTGACTGAGCGGTATGTTGTCTTATACAAACAAATGACTTACCGCCGTATCTAACGATATCATCTTTGATGTACGCTGTTCCAGAAGCCCACGCTCCCTTCCAGGTGTACGCAAATTTATTAATTTTAAACTCTGCCATATTTTATTCCAATTATCCGTTTGATGAAACACCAGATGGGTATTCGTAAGTTTTGTTAATTCTTTGTACTAATCGACCTTCGTCGTCAACATAATACAAGATAGATCTATTATCCCAGCGATACTGAGGATATTTCATATTAGCAAATACAATGTTATGTTCTTCATCGATGCCTTCAAAATAGTCAACACCTGCTTCGAAGTCATCAAAGTTATCAGACGATGCACCAGGATTGTTAATGACTACAGTATCGTTGTCAGTTAATTGATCACTGCGAACAAAATATAATTCTCCGTCATCGTTTCTACGCAGAGCATAAAAGTACTGAGGACTGTTTCCTAATATGTCTGCAGGGGTTCTTCCAAAGTAACTCATTTATCGCTCCTTATGATATCTCAACATAGCTGACTACTGCATCAACACTGTTTTCAACTGAACTTTCTACACGAAGACCTGCTGTTTCTGGTAGAATTAATTTTTCACCCCCAGTGATCAATTTGACCGCAGTGTTAGGAGGTATAATAACATTTTTAACAAATGTTGCTGCGGTTGAGTTTTCGTCTACAATGTAGACGTTAACGTTTACTGTATCGTAAACTGTTGTGTTCGATAAATTACAGCCAATTACGGTAGCTCTAACACCTTCGGCGATCTGTAATACATCTACAGGTGTAGTTCCTACGTCAGTTGCTGTAATCATTCTAAATACGGTTGGCATATATGATCATCCTAGAATAATTGCGTATATCGCTGCAATTTCGTTAGCGTCTGTTTCAGAAACAGCACCCGAACTACCTGCAGGGCTTGCCCAGGCTAATCCATCCCAGACTTCCAAGGCTTTTGAATTTGTATTGTAACGTGTCATACCTGTAACGGCGTAAGCTGTCGGACGCTGCGCATCAGAGCCCACAGGCGGAACAAATCCATTAGTTCCGCCAATCTTAAAGTAGCCGTTGCCGGTATGAACAATTTGTGTAACGGCGTTGATAACAACGTTTGTGATTACGTTGTCAGCAAATCTAAAGTTTCCTAAACGTACACCGCCTGCAGAATTACCGTCGATGTATAAGTCTTGACCTGTCTTTGTTGTAATTCTGTTATCTCTAAATTCTAATTGACCAATATCTAATGTAGGCAAATTTAGAGTGTCGGCATACATATCATCAACATACATTGTTCTCCATCTAAAAGATGCAGAACCTAAATCGTATACGTCTGATGTTTGTGGAACTAAACTGCTTTGAATACTAGCATTGATTGTAATGCTGTCAGTTAATGCATCACCGATAGTGATATTTCCGCCAATAGTAATATTACCTGTAGCTTCAATGTTTCCGCTAACAAATAAGTTACCTGTAATATTTGTATTACCTACAACTGTTAATTGGCCGGTGCCGTTTGGTCTAAATTCTAAGTTTGAATTTGATACAGTTGTAGAAATAGTATTGCCGGAAAATTGTAAATCATCAATCTGTAGTTTAGAATGATAGATTGTTGGGTTTCCTGCTGCTGGTTGAAAACTAATAGTTTCTAAATCACTACTAATAGTGTTACCAGTAATGTGTAAGCTACCAACATTAAGTTGATTGTCTACTGTAAGTGTTGTTGATCTTGTGGTACCAATGACATCGATATCTGTCGTCGGAGAGGCATTGTTTACGCCTATGCGAGAGTTGTTTACATCAAGATAGAGAAGGTCGGTCTCAAATGCTAGATTCACACCATCCCTGATGAGATTCTGCTTTAAGAGCGGCCCCGAAATACGACCAATAGCCATTTGCTCTCCTTAGTACCCCGTGTTTCACGGTTAACCAATTTTGGATTTCTCCGCATCCGCTTTTACGGCTCTTTGCTGGTTTACCACAGTTTAATTTGCAAAAACTTGGCCTGTTTCTGCGTTAAGTGTATTTATGTCAAATGGATATTAAGTAAGTATTAGTGCTCTAGTAATAGCCAAGTCAGTCATTAGATCCTTACTAACAACTTCTCCAGCTCCTGTAGAAATAATATATCTTTCCCCATCATAACATTCTAAGTAATTTAATTCGGTGTTCCAACGAGTATCACCGACTTCAGCATAGGATCTTTCTGCAGAATTTCCTGCAGGAATTAATATTGCATTTGTTCCTTGAAACACAGTGTAGCCAGTACCGGTAGACCTCAAAGTAATAGGTACGTTAGCAGACGAAACTCCATTAGAGTATGCTGCTGCGGCAGTTGGATTTGCGTAGATCGCAGGCTTCATTACCTGATGAAACCATAATTGTTCGTTTAATGTACCGCCTGTGTTGCTAGCAATGCTGTTAGCTAGATTAGCATCGTCTGCGTTAATTACACCTGGATTATCGGTGTCATTTCGAATATCACCTAGTTTTGATGTTCTAGCGGTTATAATAGTAGTTCCGCCACCTAGAAAATATTCGTTACCTGTAGCTGTAGTATTCCAGAAAGTATCACCTGCAAGTAATCCTGCAGAAATAGCAGCACCGTCTAGTGCTCTAACCGAAACCGGGTTAGTAATATTGTTACCTTCAAAAACTAATTGTTCAATATAGGTAACACCGGTAGAAGGATCTAAGTGTAGATCATCATTACTTTGCATAGCAAAGATTGTTTTGTTAACACCGTCAATTCTAACCTGTTCGCTATAATTAGCAGCATTTGGGTGAATTCTAGTTATATTAGTTAAATTAGGAGAATATACTCTGCTCCATTTCTTTGATGATCCGCCTAGGTCGTATGTGCTAGAAGTGCCAGGAATAATACTTTGAGAAAAGTCCGGAGTAATTGTTACAACATCTAACGGACTATCTCCAATAATTAACTGGCTAGCTGTACTAAGATTTCCAGGAGTTTGAATATTTCCAGTTACAAATAGGTTTGATGTAATATTTGTAGTTGCTTGAAACTCTATAGTTCCCGAACCGTTAGGATCTAATACAATATTTGCGTTTGAAAGACTGCCAATAAAATTATCATTAAACTCTAAGTTAGCAGTTGTCATTCTATCGTGGTAAACAATTGTGCCGGCGCCGGTCGGTTGGAGATGTAATGCTCCAACACTTGTGGTAAAATATCCAGCAGCATTTATAATAACATTATCTAAATTTGCTTGACCAGTTGCTGTGGCATTAGTTGTGTTAAGATTAGAATTAATGTCTAGATCATATACTGGGGAGTCAGTTTTAATACCAACTCTCATATTGTTAACATCTAGATATAATAAATCAGGATCACTGATCCTATTTCTAAAGGTTAGATCAGAACCATTTCTAGTTAAATTATCCTTAAGTAATTTACCACCGATTCTACCAAGCGACGCGGTAAAATTATCTTCATTGGTATTACTAGGATCTTCTCCAAATACTTCTGTACTAAAAGGTCCTGCCATATTCGCTCCTTAGTTAAGGTTTGCCCAACCTGTGATTGTTGAATCTGTATTAATTTGTAGCTTGTTTATATCAGAAACGTAAACTACCATTCCTTCCTCAACTTCACCGTTTGGTAGCTCGGCATCTCTAGCTGCGGTATCAGCATATACAGGAAATTTAATAAACTTATTTGCAATGATGCTGGTAGCTGCAACTTCGCTGTTTGTTGCATCTATAATTTTAGATGAATCGTCGGCAAAAACAGAACCTTTTACATCAGCTTCAATGCGACTTTCAAAGACAACATTGTTAGCAAATACTAATTGGTCGCCGCTTAGAGTTAGATCACCATCAACCTGAACATTTCCAAAAAATCTTGTTGGCTGTGCTACAGAGATTGACGTGCTATCTGTAGTTGAAATAGTGCTTCCAACAAAACTAAAGCTACCTACAGATTCGGTTACTATAGTTTGTGCTATGCTAGCAGGAAATGTAGAATAAACGTTTTTTCCGCCGGCTGGAAAATTTACTTTGTTATTATTATTAGAACTGCTTATTACAGTATCTCGTGTTAGAGTAGAAGGTGCTGTAAACGTACCTCGGCCAATTTCCCAATTGCCGACTTGATCTACGATGCCGTAGTAAGTTTCATTGCCGTTGCCTACAGCCAAAAAACTTTGAAAACCTGGAACAGTATCGGCTAGTGTAAAACTGCCTAACCCAGTAGTGTGAGCTCTTACTTTAACTCTATCGGCAAAAACCAAAGCCATTACGTATCTCCAATGTGATACGTATATTTACCCAAACTAGGATTAAGTAGTGAAGCCGAAATAGATAGTAATGTACTTGTCTAGAGGAACTGCGCTGGTAAATTGAATATAGGCATTTCCGGAACCTAGATAATTGTAAAGTATATTAAAGTTAGTATCCGAAATTTGGAATACGTTTTCAACAAATACCAAAATACTATTTTCCGAAGCAGGAATTAATGTTAAAGGTCCAAAAATTGTATCAGTATCGTTTCCTGGGCCCAGGGTTTGTTTAGTAATACCAGTAGTACCTGGAGCTGTAACAATTTCCCAAACTCCCGCAACATAGCCTTCGATAGTGTTTGTTTCGGTGTTGTAACGAATGTAACCGTCGGGACCGTTTGGAGTTCTAACTCCCGACAGGTCAGGACGCTGTGCTGTAGTACCTTTAGGTAATCTCAAAGCACCGGTTAAGTCCATAACTGCTCGACCGTAGTGGTTTGTAAACAGTGCGTTATCGCTAGGACTATAACGAGAAATTGTTTTTTGTTTTAAGAATTTCATACTGGTAATGTGCTAATAGTTGCAGACAATAAACTTCCAACCGAAGTACCAACCCAAACTTCATCACCACCGTCTAGAATAATTTTTTCATCTGAAAAGAATACCGTTTCTCCTGCAGGAACTGTTAAGTTGCTAACAATTAAATTGTTAGAACCATAACTAGCACCAAACTTAACTAGGTATACGTTTACGTTTACAGAATTTACAGTTTCGTCTGTAAGGTCTGGTGTTCCAGTATTGCAAAAAATCATTGTAGTAATAGCTCTATCCTGAGCTGTAACAGCACCGCCAATTGCTGCTCCGGTTGTTGAGCTTGTGAATACTTTCACTGGAACTGTTGTTGAAGTTGAAGTAACTAATGTGCTGTTTATCATAAATGTCTCTTAAAATATCATACTAAACAATAACGCTCTATTCTTATTAATTAGCTCGCCTTCTCTGGTAGAGTTAACAAAATATACTCCAGTAGAACCGATACTAGGTTGAGCGCCATATATTAATGTTGAGTTGGAAACATACGCAGGAACAGTTGGAATATTTTCTAACTGTAAAGCATAGTTAGTTTGTAACTTACCTGTTCCTTGAGTTCTTAAACTAATATTTCCGTTAGTGTCATTACTGGTAATTTCGTTACCAATAAATTCTAAATTCTGAATGTAGGCTCTGTTTTTATAAAATTGAGAAGTTAACGTTCCGTCAACAATAACAGAGATTCCGCTTTCTCCAAATGTGCTGTAGCCTGTTTCAGAGGACAAGTATGCCAGCGAACCAGAAATGTCTTTATCTGTAACAATAACACGAGTATTGTCGTCAATAATTTGGAAAGTAGGATTGTTACGAATTGCTTCGTCTACATATTTTTTATTTGGTACGTGATTAGGATCTGTAACGTTAGCTTGGTATTCAGAACCGTCGCCGCCTTCTGCTCTTACTTTTATTACACCGCTACTGCTGTCCGATCCCAATAACAACAAATCACCGCCATCGGTAGTTGAATCTGTTAAAATTTCTCTTAACTTAATTCTACTATCAGTATAATTTAAGATTCCACTTGTAGCAGTGCCTTGAGCAATTAACCAAGTATCTGTTATTTCGTCATAGACGATAGAAGCAGGATTTGATGAACCCCTATCAACCTGGATACCGGAATAACGTAGTGTTACTCCGGAACCAGTTTCTCCGTAGTTAAGAATAATAATATTATCTTCAACGTTTAAATCCGTTGCTTGAACAGTTAGTTGTTCTCCAACGACAACAAGGTCGCCAGTGATATAGACCTGGCCTACGCCAGCCCCAGTATCTAAGGTAATTTGGCCACCTTCTCCTGTTTTAACAGTATAGTCGCCGTTGGTTTGAATAACTTGTCCCATATTATTTTATATTATACAGATGGATTAATTCTTGTTAAAATTAATAGAGTAGTTGTAGAGTCATCGTCTAACGACCACTTATATCTGTTTCCGCTAAAGTCGGAGGCAGTTCTAAAATTTAACTTCTTTAATGGAACTGGTGTACCATCTAAAATTCCAACAATGGTCATTTCGCCTGCATTTGCAGGATCCATATTTGTTCCTTGAACAATTTTATATACTTGAGTAGGAGTAGGAGGAGATGTTTGTACAGTTGGTCTGCACTTAAATCTTCTTGCACCTACTTGATTAACAATATAACCAGGTGTTGCTGATCCATCAGTTGGATAGATTCTAACTGGAATATGAGGTGTTGCATCAGTACCTAATGTACCGAATAGTCTCTTTGGTAACTTATTTGCCATTTGATTTCTCCCTTGAGTGACGTTCTAGGTCTGCATGGTGGCTTCCACACAATCTACTAGATACTTTATTTATCTAATGATGTTTTTATCAAAATCGTCAGTTGTGCTTATCGAGTAGCCTTTACCTATGCAATACTGGTCTAACCGAACTACAGGAGAAGATACTGATACTATATCTACAAAATTTGTACCTACAAACATATCTACAGCGTGTCCTCCAATTTTTTTAGCTGTTACCACTAATTTTTCTGCGGCAGCTGGCTTTATTAGATATCCGTAATAGCCTATGTAATAACTTCCGAAAGGACGTTCTTTATAGACTGTATCGGGTTTAATATATTCTATAGGTTTGTTTAAGTTATATTCTATGTCAGTTTCATAAGAATCTTTCCAAAAAATACAAGGATCTAATCTACATACGTCTGTGAAGTGTTCCTCAATATCCGCCGGAAGATTTCTTAAAAATACGCCGTCGTGTTCAAGTATTGCAATTGTTTCGTTTAATTCGATGCACTTTTTCCACAAAAGAAAGTGACTCATAAAACATCCGTTTTGTCCTTTCTTATTTGTTTGAATAGGTCTTACTTTATGTTGTTTAAACAAATGTAGACAATCGTTTCCGGGTACTGCTTCAAATTCTTGTGCATCGAGCCCAAACTGTTTAGCTATGGCTAAATTTTTTTGACCTAACTCTTGACCTAATTTATGTTCTTTTAATATTATATGAAACGATTTCATAACAATATTTAAGTCAAACAAAAAGGGCCTTGCGGCCCTTTTTGAATTTTCATCGTCCTAGGATTAGATGAATGTTGCGTTGCTGATTACAACTGTACCTAGGTAGTCAGCTGCGTTACCTAGAGATGATGCTGTGTTTGTTAACTCAACATATCCGTAACGTGTCATAAAGCTAACTACTGGCTCAAATGTGCTAGGATCTAGAACAACACCACTGCTCATCAATGGAATGTATGGGCAATAGAATGCTGCTGCATCAGATTCGCTAG
>JACCEA011870590.1_pt1 | contig 59113 bp, 54 predicted proteins | sample 7449851 | NCBI WGS metagenome assembly JACCEA01 (sample SAMN15323453, study PRJNA562643) | freshwater metagenome | isolation source: river surface water | place: USA:Blue River Watershed | collected 2017-08-18 | reverse complement strand
CTTCTTCAGCACACTCAAGGCACTTTCAACGCCCGATGCATCCAAGCCGTTGTCTACTAGTTCGTCAACAAACAGTAGGTTAATATTTTGATATAGACTTTCCCACACATCGCGGAACGCCCAGCTCAAGCCCAGGATCAAACGATTGCGTTCGCCTCTAGACAGATTGTCAAAGTCCAAGTCCTGACCCAGCTGTGTGATTTCCACATTCAAATCATTTTGGAAAGTAACAGTATGCGGCAGACCCATTTTGTCCAAGTAATAGGTCAAGCGGTTATTTAGATACGCTAGGTTTTGATCAATGATCTTTTTACGGATAAAGCTGTCTTTGGATGTTAAGAGCTTGAGTAAAAACTCCTGATGCTCTTTGATACTGTTAAGTTCGTTGACAGTATCCCAAGAAATCTCTACCATGGCAGTGTTTAACAGTTCCTCTATCTGTTCCTGATAAGGATCCTGCTCACCTGCACGTACAGTCAGCTGAGTTTCCAGTGTTTTTAAGTTATTTTGATGTTTTAACGCTTCTTCTACAGTATCGTAGTAGGTGCTGGGCCTAGCGTTGACTTCTCCGACTGCTGTGATTTCCGCCTGTATCTTGGTTAGATCTGCCTGTACTTTTGAGAAATACTTTTCAGCTTCAGCTAAATTGGCCCCGGCTTGAGCAGTTAGCTCTTCATGCTTATGGTCATGTAGCTGTTGTTCACATGCATGACAGGTCTTGTTAGCCAACTTGGCGAGCTCAGCTTCATACTTCGTGACGCTTCGCTCTGCTTGCGCTATCGCGCTTTCTAACGTAGCACGTTCCTTATTCAGCGAGCGCAGCTTCGCTGTCTTTTCTTCAAAAATTTTCAGCTCGCTGTGCTTCGCAAGCTCAGCTTCGATATCTACGCTCTCCAACTCTATGATGGCTTTGCCAATCTTTTCAAGGTCGTTGTCTCGTTGCGTATTCCAAGCAGTTTGTTTAGTAAGCAAACTATCAATACTTTTCTGAATGCCCTCGTTTGACTTCTTTGTAGCTTCGATGTTGGCATTTTCTTGAACTATACTTTCTTTAGTTGCTCGTATCAGTTCTTTTAATGTTTCTGCTTTTTCACTTAGGATAGTAATACCTAGTAGTTGCTCAATAATCGCACGTTGATCATTGGCCCGCATACTTAAAAACGGTTCTGTATAGGTATTAAGTGCTACAATATGCTTAAACATATCGTGACTCATGCCCAGTAGCTCGTCTAGATCCTTCTGAGTTTCACGCATGTCGCCTTGGGCGTCATCTGTTTCACCCGTTTCCTGTGCTTCGTCGTTTACATAAAATTGTAGGATGTTGGGTTTGCGCCCACGTTCGATTCGATATTGTATTCCGTCTCTTTCAAACGCCAACGTAACCAACATGTTTTTATTATTAATCTTGTTGATTAAGTTGTCTTTCTTAATATTAGTAAGGGCGGTCCCAAATAAAGCATAGCTCAGTGCGTTAACAATGGTAGTCTTACCTGTCCCGTTACGACTACCGCTGTCGTCACCGCCCATGTCTAAGTTTTCACCTAGTACAAGGGTTAAGTTTTCTTTACTAAAATCTACAGCTTGAGTCTGGTTGCCCACACTCATGAAGTTTTTTACTGTAAGTTCTTTTATTTTTATCATAGACTATTATAAATCGCCAGTAGCGTGTTCTTATTATACGTGTCACTTTCAATATTCACAAGTTGACTGGACACTATCTGGTCAACGCTTTCGAAACTTTGAACATCGATATCGGTATTGATCTCAACTGCTTTTCTTTCGGTTATCAGTGTAAGTTCTCTGATATCATATTGGCTCACAAAGTTTTCTTTGATAAAACTGGCTTCTTCATAGCTGATATCAATATCCAATGTTACACGTAAATGCTGTTTTGGCAGTATAAGTGTTTCTGCTTCGTCAATCAAACGACTTAGTGTTACAGTTCTAAATGTAGGTTGCTTGGGCCAAGCATGGTATTCGGGCTGTCCGCCCCACTCTAAAATCATCATACCCCGTTCGTCGTCCCACGCATCTGCATAGTTGTGCGGGAAAGCATTGCCGATATAGTGCATATTGTTCTTGCTCTGACGCTTGTGGAAGTGCCCACTAAACCCCATCTCGTAGCCTTGGAATGCATCTAACTGTATTTCACCGTGGTCCGGCATCTGTACCATGGCATTCATGTAGAAGTGAGGAAGCTCAAAGTGTCCAAAGATATACTTGGCTTTCTTTTTACCTATTTGTTTCCATTCTTCTCCAACCAACCAAGGGCATAGCGTGACATCTCCTTCTGTAATTGGATGATGTACAACAGTAATACCAGGAATATACTTGCCAAACTCAACACTATGGATATCTCGTTTGTCTTTGTAATATAAATCATGATTGCCAGGGAAAAAGAAAAATTGATCAAACGCCTGGCCCAACTTTTCCAAGGCCCTAAGGCTATAGTCCATAGTAGTGATATTAAGACTATTACGATTCTGGTGCCAATCTCCAAGAAAAATTCCTGTATCACAGCCCTCCTCCTTTGCTTTTGCAATGTACCAATCTACAAAATCTTCGCAATCTTGGTTGTGTACTTGACTGTTTGATTTTAGACCAAAGTGGATGTCTGTAAAACAGGCCACCTTCTTAAAAAGATTACTCATCTGTGCTCTCCGTGTGACGTTTTAGTGCTGCTTCATGCTCGCCTTGCCCTGTTCTTGTGTAACTTGGGTTCATACCGTTCATTTCTAGAATATCGTCTCTAATGTTTTGATTGCGTTTTTCAATGTTGATAACTCTAACGAATGAATTAGTAACAGCAGCAGTAAAGTAAGCAAAAGGATTATCTGATTTGCTTTCATCAAATTGTAGTCCTATTTGTGTTAATTGTAAAATAGCCTGGCCCTTCATTTCGTCGTTGTAAGTATAGCCTCTAACGTTGCCTCTAGTAGCATATCTTTCGCAGAGTTTAATCATCATTCGAGCTAGGTTATTGGTAATTTGTCCAGCATCCTTGTCAAACTTTCCAGTTTTAAGGCCGCCCTTCCAATGGCTTTTGCCAACACATATCAGCTCGTCATTTTCGTCAAACTTAAAGTGCTGAAACGGTGGAAAGTTAACTTTATCATGTTTGTCTGCGGTACTTTTAGGATTCTTTTTACGACCTATGTTTGTCGGTATATGTTCAAAGGTCATAATTCTAAAAATTAAGTCTGTTTTAGCTATCTTTTTATAATCAACTGCACAGTCTGCTTGTTTAACTTTTTCGCCAGCTGCTTTACGCTTGGCGTATTCTTCATCGCCTAAGCGTTTTGCTTTGTTTCGTTTGGCTTCTGCTATAGTTCTTATGTTTATTTTGTCTACACTGGGTAATATAATGTCGTACTGATGGTATTCTGGTTTGGTAAAACTACAGTACGTGCTTTTTGATTTGTGTATTTCTGCTAATAAATCTTTGTTGTTTAAGTAATTAATCTTTGGTGCGATTGTCATCTAGTCATGTCTCCGGATTATTGAATTATAAACTACGCATATTATAAAGTCAAATAAATATATTACCAAAAGGAAAAATAGATATGGCATTTACATCAGGTAACAGTAGTTTTGTAAGCAAGGTTTCTGCAGGCGCAGCAGTATTTGGTGCAGCCACACAAGCAGTTAATACAGCCCGAGCAATTAGTAGTGCTATACAAGGAGTCTCAGAAGCTGGTAGTCTAGCAGGTGCAATTAGATCTATAAACTTGCCAGCAGGCGGGGAAGCCATCGGGGATATTGCCAGTGCTATCACTGCTTTCCAAGGCGATCCATATGCTAACGATTGGCGTGTCAGACTAAGTCTCCCAAATTGGTCTAGTTTTAGATCTAGCCCAGTATTAAAACCTTTAAAAAATGCAGGAGGTTTGGTATTTCCTTTTACTCCTAGAATCTCAATTAAAGGTAGTGCAAAATATTCTCCAGAGTCCGTGGTGCATTCGAACTATCCGGTAAATGCTTATAAAAACAGCGACCCTGGTACTATTGAAATTACTGCGACTATGGCGGTTGAAGACGCGGGTCAAGCATTGTATTGGATTGCAGCGGTGCATTATTTACGTTCCATGACAAAAATGTTCACTGGTTTTGATCCAAAAGCTGGTAACCCACCTCCTATTGTATACCTAAACGGCTATGGAAACTATGTTTTCAAGAATGTGCCTGTGGTAGTACAAAACTTTAACACAACATTGCCAGCAGATGTTGATTATATTCACTGCGATGTTGTTGGATCTGCCGCAGGCAATATTGCCGGACTTGCAGATTCAGTTGCCGGACTATCAGATACCCTCGGCGGAGCAATACCTGGCATTTCCAGTGCCGCAAATACCTTTAGTGCTATTGCAGGCGGTGTTGGTCAGGTTGCAGGACTGTTAGGAACTTTTGGTGTTGGTGGCACAACTAGTGGCGGTAAGGCGTATGTGCCAACGAAAAGCGAATTTAGTATTACATTAATGCCAATGTACAGCAGAACATCAATGCGTAAATTCAGCTTGGATAGATTCGTAACTGGTTCCTACTTAAATAACTCATTCGGATATATCTAAATATGGCTCAGTACAGTATATTAAGTCCGTGGTATACCACTGATATTCAACAAAATTACCTTGACACACTTTCAATTAGACCAGTTAGTGCGGAGCCAGACGATTATCTTTACACAATTGAAAGTCAATATATGTATAGACCCGACCTGTTAGCCTACGACCTTTATGGTGATAGTCAGTTATGGTGGGTTTTTATTCAGCGTAACATGGATGTCTTAGAAGATCCGGTATTTGATTTTGTTCCTGGAGTAAAAATTTACGTACCTAAAGCAAGTGGCCTAAGAACAGTGCTAGGAGTTTAATATGGGATTTGACGTAATTGGAGCTACATCAAATCTTGCTTCGACAGCTGCAACACTAGGAACTAACTTTGGATCAATTGGCGGTCTTAGTGTTCCTGCTCCTAATGTGTTGTCTAACTATGCAAGTTATACGTATGTCATAGGTCTGCATCCACTTACAGCAGATGAATTAAATTTTCCTGACACTTCGTATCTTCAACAGGGCAAAGTGTTACCTATCATCTGTAAGTCTGCTATGGCAGATCCAACTAACAGAACTCAAACTCCTAATTTTGGTAAACAAGACTTCTTTATAAACAATGTTACCTTTGACACTTACATTGGGCATAACTCTCCCAAGACAACATCACTGGCTACACTACAATTTGATGTAATAGAGCCTTATAGTATTGGCCTGTTCATAAATGCTCTTCAGTCTGCGGCAGCTAAAGCGGGTTTTAAAAATTGGAGAGATGCACCCTACTTACTAAGCATTGAATTTAGAGGAAACACAGAAAACGGACAATTAAAGAAAGTTCCTTTCTCTACAAGATATGTACCTTTAAAATTTGCAACCATTGAAATGGCTGCATCGGATCAAGGAACAAGATATTTGATCAATGCCTACGGAACACAAGGTATAGCACTGACAAAAGAGTTTGCTTCTTTAAGAACAGATACATCGATCAAAGGAAAGACTGTACAAGAAGCATTGCAAACTGGAGTACAAAGTCTGCAATCAGTTATTAATAACAAATTACAAGAGCCGGTAAAAAAGAAATTGCTCAATGTTGCAGATCAAGTAGTAATAATATTTCCTAAAAATATTGATAGCAAACAAGTAGCCAAGGCTGCGGCTAAAACTAAACAAGGAACAAACAAAGCATTTGAAAACCCTCAAAAAAGTGGATCGTCAGCACAGGTATTTCAAAAGTTAGGTGTGGATGTTTCTACTCTTGAACAAGCGGCCGACCAAGTCAACGAGCTCGGCGGTTGTGATTTAGGCTTTGACCCTTCAAGGCGACCAACTCCTCCTGCAGGCATCCAGCAAAATATTTGGAATGAACAATTAAAAATATGGTTACGAGGTAAGTTAGTAGCCAATGATAACGAATGTGAGTTTAAATTTGCACAAGCCACTGATATTCCTACAGTAATTAATCAAGTCTTATTGTCTAGTAAGTACGCAGAAACTGCGTTTGATAATATTGATGAGAACGGAATGATCAGTTGGTGGAGAATTGACACACAAACTTACTTTGTACAACCTGATGCTAACATTAATATTACAGGAAAAACTCCTAAGATTAATGTTTACAGGGTAGTTCCTTACAAAGTACATTTAAGTAAAGTCACCGGACCGGGCGTATCCAGCAAAGGGTTAGATCAAATAAAGGCAACTGTTGTAAAAAGATACGATTATATTTTTACAGGAAAAAATACCGAAGTATTAAAATTTAATATTGATTATAATGTTGGCTTCGCCAATAGTTACCCTGCCGATGCATTTTTAAATTCTCAAGGCGTAGTTAGACAAGAAAGAGAATCAGCAGGCGGGAATAATGAACAACAACGAACTATAGCTCCAATTCCTAAAGGTGCTGCCTTTCAAAGCAATAACGGTTCTCAGCCTCAACAGGCTAACCTTGCTGGGATTGAAAATAGTCAAGACGGTGTTGGCGGATCCGCTTCCGAAACATCTGTTCAGAGATTTGGTAAAACATTCCATGATTTAATAACCAACCCGTTTGATATGGTCATGTTAGAAATGGAAATAATGGGAGATCCTTACTGGTTTGCTACCAGCGGTATGGGCAACTACATTGCACAGCCGGTGCCAGGATACAAAGACCTAAATAAAGACGGATCGGTAAACTGGCAAGGGAGTCAAGTAGACGTTATTGTTAATTTTAGAAGCCCGGTTGATATAAATCAAACCACAGGTCTTTACGATTTTAAAGGACCTAATCACATGGATATGACTAAAGATCCTAAAGCAGGTCCGGCTATTGGATTTACAGGTTTGTATTGTGTTACAACTGTAACAAATTATTTTAAAGACGGAACATTTAGACAAGTTTTAAAAGGTTACCGACGCAACGGACAAGAATTCAGACAGGTAGCTAATAATACCCAAACAATGAATCCAAAAGCAGAAGGCCCGCCAAAGGCCGCAGGAACATAAAATGAGTGGAAATGGAAACGATGTAATTGATCCAGGTATACAACGCCCTAAGGAAGGAATATTTCTTGCTGAGGTAGTTGGCCACCAAGATACAACCTACATGGGCATATTAGAAGTTAGACTCCATCGAACAATAGGTAATGCAAAAGCAACAGGGCAAACATATCAAGCAAAATACATGAGTCCTTTCTTTGGATCAACACCTTACGAAGGTTTAAATCCGACTGACGATTACGATAATACACAAAAAAGTTATGGCATGTGGATGATCCCGCCTGATATAGGAACTACGGTTATTGTTATGTTTGTGCAAAGCGATCCTAGATACGGTTATTGGATTGGCTGCGTTCCAGAAGAAAATATTAATTTTATGGTTCCCGGCATTGCTTCAACAAAATTTACATCTGACGGATCAGGCAGAGTTCCAGTTGCAGAAGTTAATAGAAAAGTCAATGACGGTGCAATTAAAGATTCAACTAAGGTGCCTAAACCTAAACATCTTTTTGCAGATATTTTACAAGAACAAGGACTATTGTTCGACGATATTAGAGGATTGACATCGTCGAGTGCTAGACGAGAACAACCTAGTAGTGTTTTTGGTATTAGCACACCGGGTCCGTTAGATAAAGAAGGCCCTGCAAGGAAACTAGGATTAGATGATAGTCCAGTCAACAATTATCCAACCAGTCGATTAGGCGGTTCAACATTTGTCATGGACGATGGCGATGATAAATTTTTAAGAAAAACACTAGCAAGTGAAGGCCCGCCTGAATATGCTTATGTTGAAAATAAAGAAACAGAAGGACTAAAGAATGTTCCTCATAATGAACTAGTACGAATTCGAACACGAACAGGACATCAAATTTTATTACACAATAGCGAAGATTTAATCTATATTGGCAACGCCAAAGGTACAACTTGGGTTGAGTTAACTAGTAACGGAAAAATAGATATCTACGCAGAGGATAGTATTAGTATACACACGGAAAAAGATATTAATCTTAAAGCAGACCGTGATATAAATTTAGAAGCAGGTAGAAATTTTAATGTCAAAGCCGCACAAAAGATACATGCAGAATCAGGAACTGACATTGAAACATTAGCAGGCGCTAGTACAAAAATAACCAGCGGCGCGGACTCACATATAAACAGCGGAACAACACATAGAGAAACTGCCGGAAAGATTTTTATGAATAGTTCGCAGAAAGCAGAAAAAACTGAAAAACTTGAAGTTTGTACAGTTCCAAATAAAGAAGGAACACACGATTTAGAAACAATTATGATGCGTGTTCCGCAACACGAACCGTGGCCGCACCATGAAAATTTAGATCCTGTATCTTTTAAAAATACTGATAGAGAATCTGTAAAAGCAATCGCAACGCCGAAAGCACATCGAGAATATTCAACAAGAGTGGATACATTTGAAAAATTAATACCTCCGGGTGAGGAGAACACAGCATGAGCACAAATCCTAGACTTTACGATAAGATAGCATTAACGCCTAATCAAAAAAATGAATTTATTACTCCTAAAACTTATAAAGGGTTTAGTACTGTTAACACTGACAGCGAAAACTTTGCTCTGTACGATTTTCAATTAATTCAGCAAGATTTGCTTAATCACTTTCACACCAGACAGGGCGAACGTTTAATGAATCCAGAGTTTGGAACTATTATATGGGACTTGTTATTTGAGCCGTTAACTGAACAATTAAAAGATCTTATAGTACAGAACGTCAATACAATTATTAACTACGATCCTAGAATTAGTGCTAGTGAAGTATCCGTAAGCCAGTATAATACTGGAATTCAGTTAGAATGTGTGTTAACATATCTGCCCTATAACATAAGTCAAAGTATGCAATTAAAGTTTGATCAAGCTAACGGCCTACTGTTAGGATAAAGTGCGTATATAATTTTCTTCGATAAATATCGTTATATAGGATAAATCATGACGGTTACTGCTAGACAAAATAAACTTTTAATATCAGAAGATTGGAAAAAAATCTACCAATCCTTCAAAAATGCTGACTTTCAAAGCTATGATTTTGAAAATCTACGCAGGACGATGATTGATTACATCCGTCAAAATTATCCAGAAGATTACAACGACTATATTGAATCCAGCGAATATCTTGCTCTTATTGATCTTATTGCATTTTTAGGTCAAAGTATTGCATTCCGTGTAGATTTAAATGCTCGTGATAACTTCTTAGAGTTAGCAGAGCGTAGAGAAAGCGTATTACGTTTAGCAAGATTGTTGTCATACAATGCTAAACGAAATGTAGCGGCCAGTGGATTATTAAAATTTAGTAGTGTTTCAACAACAGAGAACGTAGTTGACAGCACAGGAAGAAATCTATCTGGACAGATTGTTAACTGGAACGATGCTAGTAATGCTAACTGGTACGACCAGTTTCTCAAAATTCTAAATGCAGCCTTTCCTAAAACACAGCAATTTGGAAGTCCTGCAGCCAGCGATACAATCTACGGAGTTCCTACTGAGCAGTATGCATTTCAAAGCAATTCTACAGGCTTGCCTATTTACAGCTTTACTAAAACTGTTGCTGGCCGTAGTATGGACTTTGAAGTTGTTAGCACAACATTCAAAGGAAGATCTTACATTTATGAAGAGACACCTAAGTTAGGCAATCCTTTAAGTTGTATCTATAAGGATGACGGTAAAGGCTCAGGCAGTCCAGGATCTGGATTTTTCTTAAGATTTGTTCAAGGTACACTTAATACTGGAACATTTTCTATTACTCAGCCTAGTACAAATCAATCAATAGATATTGACAGCCAGAACATTAATAATGATGACATTTGGCTTTTCCAATTAGATGCCGACGGCAACGAGTCTACCCTTTGGACCAGTGTGTCAAATTTTGAAGCAAACAATATTATCTATAACAGTATTAACAAGAATATAAGAACCATTTATTCTGTTATTACTAGAACAAATGACGCGGTAAGTTTACAATTTAGCGACGGAACATTTGGCGACTTGCCGCTAGGATCGTTTAAAACTTACTACAGAGTCAGCAACGGTTTATCTTACACAATTAATACACAAGATATCCGAAATGTTAGTATTAGTTTTCCATATATCTCAGGCGCAGGCCAGCAGGAAATTTTAACTATTTCAATGAACTTGGCCACAGGCGTTTCTAATGCCTCTGCTGCAGAAACCAGCGATGACATTAAAGCCAATGCTCCGCAAACTTATTATACTCAAAATAGAATGATTACTGGCGAGGACTATAACATTAGTCCGCTATCTGCAAGTACTCAAATTGCAAAAATAAAAGCAATTAATAGAACAAGTTCAGGAATTAGTAGATATTTTGATCTGTCAGATCCTACCGGAAAATACAGTTCTACAATTTTATTTTCAGATGATGGTATTCTGTACAAGGAAAATTTCAACAGTGAGTTTAGATTTTCCTACAGTAATAAAACAGATATCGAAGGTGTAATTTATAACGATGTTTTTGATATCTTAAAAAATATTGATTTAAGAAATTTCTATTATGACAAATTTTTAAATTATGTTGAAGGTTTAGATACAGTTTGGCATAATGTTACTAGTGATGTTGGCCTATCTACAGGATATCTAACTTCAGACGCAGGAAACGTCATATACAAAGTTGGCAGTTATACATCAACAGATTTAAAATATATCAAAGCTGGTGCTCTAGTTAAGTTTACAGCACCTACTGGGTGGTACTTTGATACACTGGACAACAACACATTAAAATATGGATCATCATCGTCTACTGGTTCTGTCACCACTTTATGGGCAGAAGTAGTTAACGTTGTTGACGACGGATCTGCAGCAGGTGCCGGTGTTTTATCTACTGGTTTTGGTCCAATTACGTTTAACAAAAATATTCCTTCGTTAGACACTAACACAGGAATTTATCCTGTGCTATCACAGATTATTCCAAAGTGGAGAACAGTAATTGACACAGATACAATCGCCACTATGATTGATTTGATATATTCAAACAAACCATTTGGGTTACGATACGATGCTGTTGTCCAACAATGGAAGATTGTGTTTGAGTTAAACCTTGATACAAAAAACGTGTTCAGCTTAGGCAAACAAGGCGATAAAACTAATTTAAGACAAGACGCCAGCTGGTTATTATTGTTTACAACAGACAATGAATTTTATACCATAACAACAAGATGTCAGCGTTATGTATTTGAAAGCGATAAGAAAACACGATTCTTCTTTGAAGAATCGAATAAAATCTATGACAGTAAAATGAATGCTGTTGTTAAAGATCTAATTAATGTATTAAGCATTAATACTAAACCAACATCTACTTCTGCTTTTACTTGTGATTTACCTTGGGATATTGTAAAAGAGTATACAGGTATTGACGGATACGTAGACAACAAAAAGTTGGTTGTATCTTTTGCAGACTCTGACGATAATGGAGTTGTAGACGATCCTGAATTATTTTTAAACATAGTCGATCCTCCGGTCGTAGGAGAAACTAATTCATCAACACTTCAGCAGAGATACATTGTACAAGAAAAATATTCTATAAGTCAAGGGCAGGAAGATTATAGATATTTTGATAATTCTTCAAATACAGTTTTAATTAAACCAAGTAAAACCTATGTTACATTTGCAGAAAAAGTTACTGGACAATATTTCTACTTTGTCGATTCTGATACTGTAGTCAAGTACAACGACAAATTAGCTAATCCGTTTGTACCAACATTAGACTACAAAGTTTATGTTGGTAGAGATAATTTAAAATTCCAGTATATTCACAATGCAGATTATGACAGTAGAATAGACCCAGGCGCAAGTAATATAATTGACATTTACTTGTTAACTAAGAATTACGACATTAAATTTAGACAATGGCTAGCAGGCTCAATCACAAACAAGCCTTTACCGCCAAGTTCAAATGAGTTATATGATTTAGTTTCGTCTAGTTTAAATTTAATTAAGTCTATAAGCGATGAGATCATATACCATCCTGCAAATTATAAAGTACTGTTTGGACAAACTGCAACACCAGATGTCCAAGCAAGTTTTAAAGTGATTAAAAATCCAAATAAAGTTCTATCAGATAACGATATTAAAACAAGAATTATCAGTGCAATGGAAGAATTTTTTGCATTAGAAAATTGGGAGTTTGGAGATACCTTCTATTTTACTGAACTATCTGCTTATGTAATGATGCAGTTAGCTCCAGACATTTCTAGTTTTGTAATTGTTCCAAGACAAAGCGGTCTAGGATTTGGTAGTCTGTTTGAAATAAAATCTGCAAGCGACGAGCTATTTGTAAACGGCGCAACTGTCGACGACATAGAAATTATTTCTGGTATTACAAGTTCGGCAATTAAATCTGTTGCTGGAACCACAACTGAAACAACAATAACATCGCAACAAAGCGTAACAAGTTCTTCCTACGGAGTAAACAATGGCGGATAAGATTAACCCAACAGGCTCAAAGACATCTAGTTCAGAATTATTACCAAGATATTACAGAACAGATTCTAATAAAAAGTTTTTACAAGCAACTGTTGATCAGCTAATTCAACCAGGAACTGTTAAAAAAATTAATGGTTACATTGGCCGTCAAAATAGTAAATCTACAAATAACAAAGATATTTTTATTCAAGCAGCTGATTCTGCACGACAAAATTATCAACTTGAGCCTGGGCTAGTTGTTAAGGACGAATTAGAAAACACCACCTTTTTTAAAGACTATCAAGACTACATTAATCAGATTAAAGTCTTTGGCGGCAACGTAACAAATCATGCAAGACTAAATGAACAAGAATTTTATTCTTGGGATCCGCACATCAACTGGGATAAGTTTGTAAATTTCCAACAATACTACTGGCTACCTTATGGTCCAGATACGATAAGAATCGTGGGCAATCAGGAAAATATTGTAAGTACATACCGTGTCGAAATTAAACCAGAAGCTGACAATAATACCTACGTATTCTATCCTAACGGCCTAACAGAGAATCCTACGATTCAACTGTACAGAGGACAAACATATAGGTTTGAAATCAACAGCCCAGGTAACCCGTTTAGTATTAAAACCAAACGAGTTGGCGGAGTAACTCACCGATATGAAATACCTGGAATCACCGGACATGCTGTAGAAAACGGAATTATTGAATTTTCTGTTCCTATGAACGCCCCTGACATAATTTATTATGTAAGCGAATCAGATGTCGACCTTGGCGGTGTTTTTCAAGTTCTTTCAATAGATCAAAATACAACATTTGACCTTAATACAAATTTAATTGGTAAAAAAACTTACACTCTTCCAAATGGAATAGAGTTAAGCAACGGTATGAAGCTGTCTTTTGTAGGCAATGTAATTCCTGAAAGTTACAAAACAGGTCAGTATTATGTAGAAGGAGTCGGCGAATCAATCGTACTGATTCAAGAAAGTTCTTTAGAAATTGTCGGCCCTTATACAACTAGCGAATCAGTTTTGTTCGACGGTTCTCCGTTTGACTCGTTACCTTTTGGTGATGCTACCACTCTTGCTGGAAAGAAAGATTATGTTGTTATTAACAGACGAAGTACAGATAAGAACCCTTGGAGTAGATACAACCGCTGGTTCCATAAGTCTGTAATAGAAGACAGTGCAAGAGCTAACGGAAAAATCGCTGATATTGATCAAACCGCAAGGGCAGTAAGACCTATTATAGAGTTTAGTCCAAACTTAAAATTGTTTAATTTTGGAACTAAATCTATTAACGATGTTGACTTAATTGACACCTACACAACAGATGTTTTTTCAAAAATCGAAGGCCAGCTAGGATACAATATCGATGGTGTTGATATTGCACAAGGCCAGCGAATTCTGTTCTCGGCTGACACGGATATCAGAGTAAAAAACAAAATTTTTAAAGTTGATTTTTTAATCTTAGATGGTGTAAGACAAATACATTTAACAGAAGAAACAACACCATCAGAAATGGACGTTGTGTTGATCAAGCAAGGTTTGCAAAATCAAGGTGTCTGGTATTGGTTTGATGGTACACAGTGGTTTAAATCTCAGCAGAAGTCTGCAACAAATCAAGCACCTTTGTTTGACATTTTTGACGATAACGGCGTAAGTTTTGGCAATAAAGATGTCTACGATGGATCTACATTTTCTGGAACTAAAATATTTTCCTATAAGACTGGCACAGGAATATCTGATCCAGTACTAGAATTTCCGTTAGCTTATAAAAACATCGACAATATTGGTGATATTGTTTTTAATTTTAATATAGCGTCGGATGTATTTCAATACAAATCTGTTTCTGTTATTCTTAATCAAACTACAAATGTTGGATATTTGTTAAGAACACTTGAGAACGGTGAAATTGAATATGTAAACGGTTGGCAAAAATCAGAAAGTGTTAACAACCAAGCAGCAGTTAGAATATACAAAGATACTAACAAAACAAATAATTTTGACATTGATATTTTTGACGATATCACAAAATTAGGCGATTTAGAAGTTACAGTATTGGTCAACGGTATAAGACTAGAAAAGTCTTACTGGGCAATTGAAGATGGCGTTTTCTATAAGAAAATAGTTTTACAAAATGATATCAGTGCTTCTGACATATTAACAATCAAAGCCTATGCCAACCAACCAATAAACAGCAACGGCTTCTACGAAGTTCCAATTGGTTTACAAAACAATCCGCTTAATGATAATATAACTGATTTTACTTTAGGTGAAATTTCAGCTCACGTAAACTCAATAATTGATAACATTCAAAATAGTTTTGTTGGAACATTCCCGGGCGTTAGTAACTTAAGAGACTTGGGTAATATTACAAAGTTTGGAACTAAGTTTGTTCAACATAGCGGTCCTATTGGGTTAGCTTTGTATCACTTAACATCTCAGACAAACAACATTGTTCGAGCAATTGAAACTGTACAAACTGACTACAATAAATTTAAAAGAACTTTTATTAACGTAGCAGAAACACTAGGTATTGATACCGATCCAGCTACACATGTAAATTTAATTTTACAAGAAATTAATAAGAATAAACCAACAAACTTTCCTTATTATTTCAGCGATATGGTTCCATGCACCGGTAGTGTAAGGAGCGATTTAAAAGTTTTTGATTATAGAATAAAGTCTTATCCATTAACCAACAGCTTTTCGTTAGGTACCTTGACTAATCAAGCAGTATTAGTGTACCTAAATGGAGAGCAATTATTACATTTTAAAGATTATACTTTTGATAATCAGGGTTTTGTTATCATATCAGCTGAGTTAGCTAACGACGATATTATAACAATTTACGAGTTTGAAAACACCAACGGTTGTTTTGTTCCCTCAACTCCGACCAAATTGGGTATTTGGCCTAAGTATGAGCCTAAAAAATATCTTGACACTAGTTTAGTCACTCCTAGAGAAGTTATCCAAGGACACGACGGAAGCGTTATTCTTGCCTACGGAGACTATCGAGACAATTTAATTTTAGAACTAGAAAAAAGAATTTACAATAACATAAAAATAAAATACGATCCTAGTATTTTTGATTTGCACGAGTTCCTTCCAGTTTATAACAGAACAACTGCATATGATTTAAAAGAGTTCAATGAAGTATTGTCAGCAAACTTTTATTCTTGGGCTAACGTAATTGATAGAGATTTTACAAAACAATTAAGTTATAACAATACAGATTCTAGGACCTTTAATTATAGAGAAATGGCAACTCCAGATGGAAGAACTCCATTGCCTGGATATTGGAAAGGTATTCATCGTTGGATGCTTGAAACAGACAGACCAAACATTTGTCCTTGGGAAATGTTAGGGTTTAGTGAAGAACCTCTTTGGTGGAAAGAAGTTTATGGACCTGCACCATACACTAGCGATAACCTAGTATTATGGCAAGATCTGTCAAACGGATTGATTAAAGAGCCAGGCAAGCCTCCTGTACAAAATAAAAAATATATCAGGCCGTATCTAAAAGATCATATTCCTGTTAACGAATTTGGAGAAATCATCAGCCCTGTTGATTCTGGACTAGCCTCAGGAGTCATAACCAATTCAACAGCGGGCGATTTTGTTTTCGGCGATGTAAGTCCTGTTGAAAACGCTTGGAGACGTAGTAGCTACTATCCATTTGCTATATTAATTACTCTGTTACTCACACAACCTGCAAAATCGTTTGGACTGCTATTGGATCGTTCTAGAATTGTGCGTAACAAAGCCGGACAACTAGTGTACAAGGATACTAATGTTAGAATACGTCCTTCAGATTTATTATTGCCAAGCATCTATACTAGTAGTACAAGTGTAAAAACTTCTGGAATTGTTAACTATATTGTTGATTACATTCAAAGTGATAATTTAAAATCTTATCAACAATATCAGTATGAGTTAGACAATTTACAAATTAGATTGTCACATCGAGTTGGCGGATTCACTAGCAAAGAAAAATTTAAACTATTATTGGATAGTAAAACTCCATTAACAACCGGTAGCGTATTTGTCCCAACCGAAGATTACGAAATAGTATTGAATACATCTAGTCCAGTAAAGAAAATTATTTACAGTGGCGTAGTTATTACAAAATTACAAGACGGTTATAGTATCAAAGGTTATAGTAAAACACAGCCTTACTTTAAGTATTACAACTGGATAAAGTCTGGTATACAAATTAATGTTGGCGGCATTTCGGAAAGTTTTACAACATGGACACCAGAAAATCAATATGTTGCAGGCAAAGTTGTTTCTTACTCGGATAGATTCTATAGAGTAAAAACTTTACATACTACATCTACAACATTCAATCCTTCATACTATACTCTGCTACCAAGTTTACCAATTATAGGTGGACGTGATGCGTATATTCGCCAAGCATGGGACAGGTCTGAAGAGATAGTTTTACCGTATGGAACAAAACTAAGGACAATTCAGGATGTAGTTGATTTTCTTCTTGGTTACGGTGAATACTTAAAAGATCAAGGATTTATATTTGATAATTTTAATTCAGAATTAGGCACCATAACAAACTGGGAAACTAGTGCTAAAGAATTTATGTTCTGGACAACACAGAACTGGAGCACCGGTGAAGACAAGTGGTCTAACTGGCAGGAAAACCAACCAGTTGTACTAGGACAAATTGTACGTTATAACGGCGACTACTATAGAGCACTTAACAATTTAGACCCAGCACTTATTTTTAATTCTGAAGATTACGTAAAATTAGATGGTTTAAGTTCAATAGGAAGTAGCGTTATAAGCCTAAGTCCTGCATCTATGAACTTAACGTTTTCTGCTCCTATATCAGTAGTTGATGACATTAGAAATCAATTTTACAAATATGAAATATTTAAAGTTGACGGCTCTCCAATACAACCTCAATTTTTAAATAATTATAGAGAAGAAAACGCTGTAAGTTATACTCCTGTAGAAGACGGAATTTACGGCGCAACATTCTATCTTGTACAAAAAGAACAAGTTGTTATCTTTAAGAATGCAACATTGTTCAATGATACAATTTATAACCCAACAAGTGGTTATAGACAGGAAAGGATTAAAGTTTCTGGCTATGTTAGCAGCGAATGGAAGGGAGATTTTAATATCCCAGGATTTATCTTTGATAGAGCTGTTATACAAGATTGGCAACCATGGCAAGACTATGCACTAGGTGATATTGTTAAACAGAAACAATTTTACTATACTGCTAAATCTGCAATAACTGGAACAGAAACTTTCAACCAGACGGCTTGGATGAAACTTGATAGTAAGCCTGAGCCAAAACTGTTACCTAACTGGACATATAAAGCATCTCAATTCCAAGATTTTTATAGTCTTGATAGCGACAACTTTGACGGTGATCAGCAGGCCATTGCACAACATTTGATTGGCTATCAAAAGCGTCAATATCTCAATAACATTATTAAAGATGATGTAAGTGAGTTTAAATTCTACCAAGGTATGATTGTAGAAAAAGGAACTCAGAACGTTCTTAATAAACTGTTTGATGTACTAAGTGCTGAAGGCGAAGAAAGCATTACATTCTACGAAGAGTGGGCCATAAGAACAGGACAGTACGGTGCGAGCAGCAGTTTTGAAAACATAGAATTTGTTATCGACGAACAGTTGTTTAAAAACAATCCACAGGGATTTGAGTTAGTAACTCAAGTTGATCCTGAAACAGTGGATTTTGTAATTCGTCAAACACCTAATGATGTTTATGTAAAACCGATTGGATATAATAACAATCCTTGGCCTATTCTTACAAACAACAGAAATTATTTAAGGTCACCTGGCTACGTTAGATCTAGTGATGTTAAACTTACAATAAGAAATTTAAACGATATTGTAAATCAAAGTATAACTGATTTTGAAGACGGCAATTATATTTGGGTAGGATTCGAAGGCAAAGAGTGGAATGTCTACAGATATACACGACTACTTGCTAAAGTTTTAAACATAGAATATACTATTGGAAAAATAACTCTTACCTTAGAAGACAGTTTAACTTTTGACATTGGTGATTATGTTGGAATCGATCAAACTAGAGATTACAACGGATTTTATCAAATTTCTGCTATCAACGGAAAAGTTTTAACACTGGTAGCAACTAAAACAGAACAACCAAAGCCATTTACAGAAAAAGAAAAAGTAACATTGTCTTACTTAAAATCTCACAGGGCAGCTACTGTTGATGAAATAGATCAAATAGTAAATTCTCTGTCTATAGATAAAGAGTTAGTATGGACAGATGACGGAGGAGATGGCAAGTGGGCAGTATGGGAGCATTCTAATGTTTATGCCAAGAATGAAATTGTTAATACAGCTCCCCAGGAAGGTCTTTATTACGGACGACAAACTGTTGTTAATGCTTCAGGTAACCTTGCATTAATAACAACAAATCAAGGCGAGACTATTGTTTTAGATAAAACAAATTTATTTGCGCCCTGGCTCCAGCGTCAGACTATAACTGCTCCGTTTATAACTAAAGAAACTGTTTTCGGACTTTCAAATTCGCCAGACTCGTATACTGGAGACGTCATTGCTTTATCTCAAGATAGTCGATGGTTAGCTCTTGGTACACCGTTTGCTACAGAAGTTTGCAGCAAGTACAAAGGCGTTTGGAATTCTTCAACAAGTTATAGTGTTGGAGATATTGTAATTAAAGGTTTGCAGCATTATGTTGCACTAGTTAGTGGAACTAATCAAGATCCGTCTGTTGTAAACAGAACATATAATAATATTGCTGGTACAGTTTTAACAGGCGCAGGCATAAATGCAACATTTGATGTCTTTGTATCAAATGCAAGTTATTCTGCGTCTATCGTTAACCAAGGGACAGCATTTGCTGTTGGCGACACAATAAGAATATTTGGATCTGACCTAGGCGGATCTTCTCCTGCGAATAACTTATTAATTAGAGTTTTATCTATTGTAGGAGGTGCAGCATCTGGACCTATAGCTAGGATTTCCGTAACAGGAAACGCAAGAGATTACTGGACAGAAATCCCTTACATATCAGTTGACCCAACTGGAACTAATTCAACATTAGAAAAACAAGGCGTTATTTCAATCTACGAAAAAGATTCTAGCAACGTATTTTCTTTGGTTTCTACAATCTTAAGCCCATTGCCGTCGTTAAATGAAAAATTTGGTTCAAGTCTAGCTTTTGGAAAAGATTCTCTATTTGTAGGCGCAGTTGGTTATAATAACCATCAAGGAACTGTTTATAAATTAGTATATAAAACAGTTACAGAAGTAAGCACTACTTACAACCCTATAGGCAGTTCTGGAACCAAACTAGTGTTGACCAGCACCGCAGGTATACGTCTTGGTATGTATCTAAAGGGCAATGGATTTAATAGTAATCAGTACGTGGCAGAAATAGATCAGACTAATAGTTCTATTACAATCAACATACCACCGGATATTACACCTTCTGGTATAATTGAATTCACAACTACCAGCTGGAGATATGATACTGCAAATTATATTACACCTCAGACAGGTGTCGGCAGTCAGTTCGGGTCAGTGTTATCGATAAGTAAAGATGGTCATTCATTAGCAATATCTGCACCAGCAAATTCTCCAAACGGAAAAGTCTTTGTTTACAGTTCAGATGATACTTTACAGTATACTCTGTCTCAGACAATAAACGGTGATGATTCTAATTTTGGATCAAGTACTACTCTATCTGATAACGGCACTTACCTAGCAGTTTCTTCAATATATAAAGACGTTGATCAAATTGACCAGGGTGCTGTACATGTTTATGAGTTGTCAGGAACACAATATCAGTTATATCAAACTATAACAAGTATCAATTCTGAAATCGCAGAGTTTTTTGGATCTAAGATTTCGTTCATGAACGACTATCAAACTCTTGTTATTTTCAGCAAGGGTGCAGACAACCTTGTAAGGACAAAGTTTGATGCAGGCGAAACAACCTTTGACAATAACTTAACTAAAATCTACGACACTTTAGAAAATAATGGCAGAATAGATATCTATGATAGATATGCTTCGAAGTGGGTATTCAGTGAAAGTTTAGAAAACAACGAAGACGATGTAGCAGGTTATAGTAACGGTTTTGCTGTAAGTTCAAATCAGGTACTAGTAGGCGTGCCAAATGCTTTAGATCAAGGACTGAGATCCGGTAAAGCATTTGAGTATTTAAAAACTCCAAACAAGTTTAGCTGGAGTGTATTGCGTAAAGAAAACGATAAGATTGACATAACCAAGATTAAACGAGCTTTCTTATACAATAAAGCAACTAATAAACTTTTAGTCAATTTAGATATACTAGATCCAATTCAAGGACAGATACCTGGTATAGCCGATGCTGAAATTCGTTTTAAAACTTTCTACGATCCAGCAACATACAGTTCAGGAACATCTGAAGTTAACGTAGATGAAGGCATGGCTTGGACTAAGTCTTATGTTGGTGCTTTGTGGTGGGATCTAAGAACAGCAAAATTTATTGACAGCCATGACACTGATTTAGTCTATAGAAATAGTACATGGAATACAATATTTCCTTTTGCCAGCATTGATGTTTACGAGTGGGTAGAGACACGATATACACCTAAACAGTGGAATGAACTAGCAGATACCGAAGAAGGTTTAACAGCAGGTATTAGCGGAACTAGTTTGTATAGCGACAGCGTTTATAGCCTAATAAGAAAATACGATACTATTTCTAAATCATTTAGAAACACTTACTATTTCTGGGTCAAAGGAAAGAAAACTGTTCCTAATGTTCCAAGCAGAAAACTTTCTGCCAGTGATGTAGCCAGCTTGATTGAAAATCCTCGCGGTTCAGACTACAGATACATTGCATTGACAGGTACAAACAGTTTTAGTCTTGTTAATGTCAAACCTTTATTACAAGATAAGGATGTGATTTTAAGTGTAGAGTATTGGACATCTGATGAAGTTAACAGTAATGTTCACAGTCAGTGGAAAATTATTAATAATAACAGTTCGACAAATATTCCTCAAGCTATTGAACAGAAATGGTTTGATAGTCTTTCTGGAAAGGATAGCCAAGGTCGCTTAGTTCCAGATCCAAACTTGCCTGCAAAGTTAAAGTACGGTATTGAAAACAGACCTCGCCAAGGTATGTTTATTAACAGATTCGAAGCATTAAAGCAATTTATTGAATTTGTAAATTTAGAATTATCCAAAAACTTAATTGTTGAAAACAGAAATATTTCAAAGTTAGAATCGTTTGAAGATGAACCAAGTACTCTAACAGGCCTGTATGACTTTACATTAGATACAGATGCAGAGTTGCGTTTTGCAAATATTGGAACATATGAAAAACCTCAATTTGCGCCACTGATTGAAAATGGTAGAATTGTAGGAATTGATATTATCTCTAGAGGAAGAGGATATTTTGTAGCGCCATACTTTACAATTACTGGTTCTGGTGTAGGTGCTAAAGTAAGATCTAAAATTAATAACAAAGGCCAAATTGTTGGATACGATATTATTTCAGAAGGTGTTGGATATAAAGATTACGACACAACAGTTACTTTACGAAACTATAGTGTTTTAATTCATAGTGATAGTGTTGCCAACGGAGCGTGGAGCATTTATTCTTATGAACCAACTACTCAAGTATGGAGTAGAGTTCAGAGTCAAAGTTATGACGTAAGAAACTACTGGTCAAAAATAGATTGGTATGCACCAGGATACAACGAATTCACTGCGATTGATCATAGTGTTTCTGTGTTTACTGAGTTAGCTAACTTAGTTTGTTATATAGGACAAACTGTAAAAGTTAAAACAACCAGCAATGGAACATGGGTTCTTTTAGAAAAATATTCTGATGTAGTATCTTTAGATTGGACTGCAAATTATAAAGTAGTAGGAAAAGAAAAAGGAACTATACAATTCCTGCCAACTCTGTATAAGTTTGAAAACAGTTTATATGGTTTTGACGGCTCGTTATACGATTCTGCTATATTTGATAATTCTGCGTCTATAGAATTAACTATCATTCTTAACTCTTTAAAAGATGATATCTTAACTGACGACTTAAAATCAGTTTATCTAAATCTATTCTTTAACAGCGTAAGATATGCTTATAGCGAACAAAACTACGTTGATTGGATATTTAAAACAAGTTTTGTTAAGGCTCAACACAATGTTGGCGAGCTAAAAGAAAAGATTACGTACAACAATGATAACCTTGAAAACTTTGAAGATTTTGTCAACGAAGTAAAACCCTACAGAACAAAAATTAGAGAATATGTTAGCTCATATAACAAGTTAGATACTAGCTCTTTAGTAACAACTGATTTTGATTTACCATCTTTCTATGAAAATGAAAAATTAAAATCATTGTCGACTAGTGTTTTAAACGGAGTAATTCAAGCAGATAACAATACTATCATTTCATATCCTTGGAAACATTGGTATGATAATGTAGGTTTTTCTGTTGTATCGTTATCTATCGTTGACGGCGGAAGTGGATACAAATCTGAACCTGTAGTTAGAATTGTTAGTAATACCGGATCCGGAGCAACTGCTAGAGCATTCTTTACTAACGGTAGAATTAATCGAGTAGTTTTATTAACAAAAGGTTCAGGATATTTAAGTGCTCCAACTGTAGTGCTTGATGGCGGCCTTGTTGACGGCGGAACACCTGCAAGAGTTGTTGCTACTATTGGAGATAGTGTTGTAAGAAGCAATTTAATTAAACTTAAATTTGATAGACTTACACAAAAATATTTTGTTTCAAAGTTACAAGAAACAGAAATTATCAATGACCCAGCTATTGTTTCTGGTTCAAGATTACAATTTAGTTTGAAGTGGGCACCTGATGTTGTTAATACTCCAATAAACAATATTAAAAATGAAAAATCAACTGTGTTGATTAACAATGTCGAAGTATTGAAAGCAGATTATACATTGGCCATTGTTAAGTCAACTGCAAAAGGATTTACAAGTTATACCGGATCAATTACATTCAAGACTGCACCTGCAGCTGGATCGGTTATTACAGTAAATTACACTAAAGATTGGTCTTTATTAAGTGCTGCAGATAGAATACAATATTATTATGATCCTGCGGTAGGTGAGTTAGGAAAAGATCTAGCTCAACTAATGACAGGCGTCGACTACGGCGGAGTCAGTGTACACGGATTAAATTTTGATATTGGTTCAGGTTGGGGAAGTGTACCGTACTATACCGATAAATGGGCTAGTTACGATGAAACATACGATGATTATATTGTAGGTGTTGCTGCCAACACCCACTCCTTTACATTGCCTTATGTTCCTGAAGCCGGAACTGAGATGAACGTGTACTATGTGGGTAAAAACGTAGACCAGTATACAGGCGACGGTTTTTCAACAATTTATAATTTTAATATTAATGACATATATCCTCCAACAGTTACCGTTTCGGTTACTACTACAGTAACCTCATCACCTACAAACGTTGCTGGTAGTGATGTAGTGACTGTTGCTAGTACATCAGGTATTAGACCTGGAGATATTTTAACAATTGATCCTAATGTAGATAAAACTTTAGGTTTTGAAACTAAAGTTGTAAGCATAATAAATGGAAATCAAGTTAAGATAAATCAAATTCTGTTTAAGAATCTTGCAACAAGTACCAGCGCCATATTTACTAGAACACTAATTGATCCTATAGATTGTACAATTAACCCTAACGGTACAGTATTCCTCAACGAACCAATTCCGATTGGCGCAGAAATTTTTATAACTGCGTATACAAGTCCTATTAGGTTAGACGATCCTAACTACACTGTCACAGGTGTAGCACAGGATGAGTTAGAAACATTACAAAACGAGTACAATGTTCTAGTTCAAGCATCTTATGTTTTAGAAAATTCAAAAGCAATAATTGAAGCAAACTTAACGGCTGCTAATGCAAACTTACAGGATAAACAAGCAGAACTAAATGCATTGTTTGTAGTGTTAGACGGGCTAACACCTTCAGATCCGTTATACGCACCAACAGTAAGTGATATTAATATTCTAGTCAATACAACTATCCCAGCTATAGAAGCCACAATAGCTTCAGAGCAGGCTGCTTTATCTGCGGTAAATGACGACATTTCTGAAAATCAAGCAGACAAGACTGCAAAAGTAAATGAAATTAATAGCCAAGTAAATTACATCAGCACACTAACACCGTTAGCAAACAATACTGCAATCATGCAGACAATTATTTCAGACGGTGTTCCTGATAATCAAATTGACCCAACATACAAGACATTTAGCATACCAAATACATTCCCAGTGTATGATGGAGATCAATTTATTTGGAGAAAAGCAAGCAGCGATGGTTCTGTAATACCGCAAGAGCAAGACTACGACACAGCAATTACTGGTGGCGATCTAGCATATAGTTCAGCAACAGGTATAGCTGCAGATGACATCATTATTGATGGCGACGATTTTGTAACTCCGACCAGCAGTCCTGCTACAGAAGAAGTTGTTCCAGGACAAATAGTTGATGCAGTTGCTATCAAAGTTTATGATAGACCTGATCAAGGATCTGCAAAAATTAAAGTTGACAGTTATATAGCTGACGGTATACAAACTGATTTTGAGATATCTCAACAACCAAACACAAAAACAGCAGTTGTTGTAAAATTCACTAATGGTGCAAGAGATCCAATATCACAAGTTCTATCTTCAACATCAACTGTCAAAACGCTAGACGTTGACTATACAGTGGATTACCAAGGTAAACTGATCAAATTCTTAACACCTCCGCCAGCAGGCGAGATGGTTTCTATATTCAGTTTTGGATTCAACGGATCTAATATCCTTGATTTAGACTACTTTATTGGTGACGGCACAACAACTGAATTTATTACTAGAGCTTCGTGGGTAGAAAATGTAACATATCTAGTGTATGTTAACGGAGAAGAACCAAGACCTGGAACTCCAGCATTGTTTAAGACAGATGCTAGTTATGAAAGTTCTGATAGAATCGGACTTGTATTTGCAGCGCCACCTGCTGCAGGAGATTTGATTAACTTTGTTATTGTTGGTGGAGAACAACAGACATTCTCTGTAACTAAATCAGAACGATTCTTTGGTAACGGTTCTTCAGTTTACAACTTACAAAACATTGTAGGAGATAGTTTACCGGCAGAATCAAATATGTTGGTAAGAGTTAATAACAAGTTCCTCCAAGGACCTAACAACAGTTACTATACTATTGCAGGAACAAAAGTAAATTACTCAATTGACCCAACTAGATACTTGCCATACTCGTTATCAGTTAATGATATATTTGTCTACGCAGGTGGAGACCTGTTAACGTCGGGTGTTGATTACGTTGTAGATTTAAGTGGCATTACAGTTAAAATAACACAAAACGTTCGCAAAAAATATCTTAACAAAGAATTGGTAATAAGTGTTAAGCAAACACAGGAATATGAATATATTGCTCCTAACGGAATACATCCTGCACAGATTCAGTTTGCTGTTTCTTATGAATCTTCAGATTTAATTGAAGTATTAAGTTCTTATAGACACGATATATTAGACATTCAGCGTACTGCGGTAAATGTTACATCAAACCTAGCACTTACTCCTGATACTCCAGAGTTCTATAACTATAGTGCGGTAGCTGGTGGGGTCATTCAGTTGGATAGAACAGTCATTGATGAAAACTACGTTTGGGTTATTAAGAATGGAACATTATTAACACCAAGTGCAGACTTTATACTAACTGAAAACAAAAAGACAATTAAACTGGCATTCTATCCCGACCCTGCTGATGTCTTTACAATAATTACATTTGGCAGTCAGATTTTAACTTCTGGAATTTCTTATATGCAGTTTAAAGATATGCTTAATCGCGTACACTTTAAACGTCTAAATGCCAATAAGAGAACTCGTCTTGTAACCAATTTAGTTTACACAGATAATGTCATCGAAGTTGAAGATGCTAGTAATTTTGACAGACCAAGTGTTGTTAACAACAAACCAGGCATTATTGAAATTAGAGGAGAGCGCATTGAGTTCTTTACTCTAACAGAAAAAGTAGTAGGATCAACTACTACTTACTTACTGGGACAACTGCGTAGGGGAACATTAGGAACTGGTGTTTCTAAGATTCATCGTGCAGGCAGTTTTGTACAAGATTTAGGACCAAGTGAAACCATTCCTTATACTGAAACAACTATTACAGAACAAGTAACATCTGACGGTACTAATATAGTACCAATTAACTTTATACCTATGAATGCAAATTCAGGCGTTACTCCTGTCGATCCGTGGACTTATGACCAAGGATATGTTTCAACAATCCCAACTGGGTTTACACAGGCCAACGACATTGAAGTGTTTGTTGGTGGGTATTCTAGTGTGCCGTGGGTAGCAGGAACAGAATATGCTGTTGACGATATTGTCGAAGTTGGTAGTTACACATATAGATGCGTTTCATCACATACAAGTAGTGCAGACTTCTTTGATGACAAAGACAGTTGGGTGTTCTTCATAGGAAATATTCGTTTGAAGAAACAGCCATATCACGTTCACAATATAAATCAAGCTCCTTACAGCCCAGAAGGCGATATTCAGTTGGATGCTGAATTTGCAGTCGATGGCGAAAATAAACAGATTAGGCTAACCAACAAATTAGAGTTTGGTACTAAAGTTACTGTGATAAAGCGCACTGGAGTTGCTTGGGACAGCACAACTAACATTTTAGATGATACTAGTAAAATTGCCCGTTTCTTAAAGGCAGTGCCAGGAATTTGGTACGCTAATATTGGTAAATATGAAAACAAGGCCGGATTACCGTCAACGTTTGACAGCGAAAGCGGATCATTTGATAGTTCATCAATAACATTCGATCAAGGATAAAACATGGCAAAAAAAATAATTAACGTTGGCGTAAGCGCGAATGATTCAACAGGAGACTCGTTGCGTGCCGCTGGCGTAAAAATTAATGATAATTTTACTGAACTGTACAATTTACTAGGAGGAGAGACCGGCGCTCCCCTGAGCATTGTATCAAAAATTCTTCCAGGAAACGGTATTGCGGTTAGTGCGCCAACTGGCGATGTTTTAATTACTAATAAAATTGCTACAGAGGGAGAAATTGGCGGAATACGTATAGGCCCGGGCATTAATATCAACGAAGACGGCATCGCCAGTGTTCAAGTATATGAACTTCCAAAAGCTAGCCAAACAATATTAGGCGGCATCAAAGTTGGAGATAGACTCAGTATTGATGCTAACGGAGTCCTTAGCGCAGATCCTGGTGCATACTCCTTACCAAAAGCATCTGGGTCAGTTTTAGGCGGTGTTAAAGTTGGTGCAGGACTATCAATAGATCCAGGTGGAATATTAAGTGTTACAATACCAGAATATTCATTACCAACTGCATCACCGTCTATACTAGGGGGTGTTAAAGTTGGCGCTCGTTTATCAATTAATGACGGCGTACTCAGTGCAGATCCTCAAGGAGCCGGCACTTCTATTGAAAATAGCGGACATGTATTATCAGTTGAACTTACAGGTAAGATAAGTTTACCAACTCAAGGTATAAAATTAAAAGATGTACAAGTAACTGCACCTACAGGGGTTGGTACAGTTTTATATTCAACAGAAAACGAATATATTAGAGCAATTAAAATAGTTCTATTCGCAGAAAAACTAGTAAACGGATACGAGTCGCAAGCATGTGAAATTATTGGTACAATAGATCAGTCATCGAATATAATTTATAGTTCTGTTTATGGTGTTGTTTATACAGGTGCTCAACAACTGTTTACAATATCGAGCGACTACGACTTACTAACAACTAGTTATCAAGTTTTTATTACTCCAACAGGAGCGGATACAATTAGTGTTAGAGCATTAATAACCGAAATTTACGGAACAGATTAAAAGGAAGAGCGACATGGCAAACAAACCATTTGAGATACAAAGTTCAACATTAACAATTGGTGGTGTTGATTTACAAGCAGGTACAACCAGCGTTGTTATTCCTGGTGTTACACAGGCTTCAAACTATTTTGTAGAAGAAGTCGAAAAAACTGGCAATCAAACAAGTAATAGCTTCCCTCCTGATACACAAGGTGTAGTCGTAGTTATTGATGCAGTATTGTATAACGCTATAGTTGCTCAGGGCAGTGAAGTAGGCTATGCTAGTTATATAGTAACAACTGACGACGACGGATACATTGATGAGATTGAAGTAGACAACCAAGGAACATATACTCAACAACAAGCGACAACGGCAAGCAGTCAAAACATGTATGCTTATATTGGCGAAGGCAGTGCTAGTGACCGTCCTCTAGTTCCGCTAGATTGGACACAAATTGACTTCCGCCCTACAATGAGAGCAGGCGATATCGAATCTATTGGCGGTGGAGGCAGTGTTGATGGCTTAACGGGTAATACAGAATTTACACCAGAAGCAGAAGGTGATACCAAGTACTTACTTAATATCAATAACGACATCGAGTTAAAAACATATCGTACTGGAACAGGCGATAATGATCTTGGACCAGGTTTTAGTCTAGGAGAAGACAACGGTTCCAACCGTAACAATGGTGTTGTTGCTATTGGTAATAACGATGTTGGTTTCAACGCAAAACAAGGCGGTGTTTATATTGGTGCTGAAGCAGGGTGGAATGATACAGAAGGTCCACAAGGTGAATTTGCTATTGCTATTGGAGCCAAAGCCGCACGTAATTTTGCTGAAGATAACTCTATTACCTTAAACGCTACAGGACAAGTTTTAGATCCTCAGCAGCCTAGTAGTCTATATATCAAACCTGTGCGTGAAGATGTGACAAACACAGCCAAGGCTATGTATTATAACACAACTACAGGCGAGGTTACTTATACAGATCCTACAGGCGGCAGTCAAGACAATAATGTCTGGATACAGACGTTTGTTTCAGATAGTCCAAATAATGATTATCCCTACGTAGTTTCTAGTGTTGAGTACGATGCAGAGGGAAATATTGTAGCATTATTACAGCACTTTGTAGACAATAATCCAAACCCGAATAGTGATTATTTTACTGTAGCCAAGTTTGACTCAGCAGGTACACAGCTATGGGCAACTAGATTTACGTCAAGTCAATTTACCAACGGATGGGGGTTGACTGTAGACTCTGTTAATAGCTACGTTTATGTGGCAGGTGAAAACGAAGGCACAGACGCACCAGCACTATATCAAACATCAACACTGACAAAGATTAATGCCGTTAACGGTGCTGTTGTATGGACAAAAGACTATGATTTTGGTAATCACAGTTACAGTATGGTTGTTGATGTTGGCAGCGATGGTCATCCTGTACTAGTTGGCTATGCTGAAGCAGTCAGCGGCAGTAACGGAAATAGAATAATTACAGTCAAAGCCAACTCTTCAGATGGTTCTATAATATGGAGCAATAGCCAAGACGGTCAAGGAAACGATGACGCATTTGGTATGGCTGTTGGTCCAGCAGACGAAGTAGTAGTTGTTGGATATACAAGTCAACTAGGAATTGAAAATACTGCCAGTTCAGTCTATTGCGAACCTGCAAGTAATCCTAACTGGGTTACAGGTACAGGCATCTTTTCAGGCGGATTAACTGTTGCTGTAAATTTTGTAGACGGTACTGCTAATTTCTTTAATTTATCAGATCCTACAGGCGGCAGAACAGTTGGCGAGACTATTACTACAATTCCAGGTACATCATTTGGAGGTACTAGCCCAGCAGATGACATGGTACTTAAAGTAGGTGCGGTAACCAGTGATCTTGACGATAGAATACTAGTTACTAAATTTAATAGTGTTGGTGCTATAGCGTGGCAAAACGCTGTACAGTTTGATGCAGGATTTGATTGTCAAGGAGCAGATGCTGACATAGACTCAGACGGTAATGTCTATGTATGTGGAAGTTATCAAAGAGAATATAACGGCGGTACTACCAGTGCCATGCACTTAATGAAGTTTGATTCGTCTGGTGTAAAACAATGGAGTCGACGTGTAGTAGGCGACTGCCAAGATTTTGCTACCAGTATTGTTTATGGTCCTGACAATCATCTATATCTATCAGGAGTTACTGGCACTAACAGCAATAGTGATTACACTTTTGTTATTGCCAAATACACGCCAAGTGGTACAGTGGTGTGGCAACGACTATTAGATAACACTACCACTTGGACATTTGGTGCTGGCTGGTTCTCAGCAGGTGGTGGCAGCAACCTTGATGTTAAAAATGGTTATGTTGTGGTAAGTGGATCTAAAGGAGATCCCGGACAGCAGAGTTATGGATTTATAGCACAGATCAGTGCTGACGGAGAATTCTTTTCAACAGGAGATTGGGACTTCAAGGGAGCAAGTTTCAGTGGATTATTAAATGCTACAGCATCAGATGTTACAGTAGTTGCCGCTGGAAAAACTATAGAAGATATCAGCGAAGGTATAACTGTAACAGCACCAGTTCCTCAAACAGAAACTGGAACATTCTTAGTTGGTACTGTGCTTAGATCTAGTGTGGCTCTTGGCGACCTAACAGTTGTGGGCAACATGCTTATAGGTACAGGAGATGCTTACGGCGGCAACGGACTGAATCTAGCACCTGGACCAGGCCTTGCAGCCGATATGTATTTTAGAGTACACGGCGGGGATAATCCAACACACCTACATCTCAGCGTGGGGGACACAGCAACTTATGATCAATACTTTGGTACTGACGGAAAATATCTAAAACTAGGGTTAGACAATACTATTTCTATTGGTACAAACGGCAATGACTGGTCATTTGGTACAAATGGCAATCTTGCCCTACCAGGTGCCCTAGTTAACAGTACTACAGCCAAGACTGGATCATCAGGTTTACCAGGGTCTGGTCAAGTTGCTACTGTAACTTTAAGTTCTACAAATAACACAAACTTTACTCCCGGTGTTTATCCAGGCCTAGGCATTGGGGTAGGTTCTGGATACACTCTAACACTAACTGTAGCAGGCAACGGTGATCTATCTGTTGAAGTTACTGCTAGCGGTACTGGTTTCTTTATAGGTGAACAAGCAAACTTATTAGGTGCCGCTATCGCAGGAGGCTCTAGCCCTGCTGATGATATCGTACTTACGGTGGCCACTTTGAATAATGTGGTAGTTGCTACAGCACTAGATCTAACCAAATCTGTTAATAAGTTAACTACTGGTTACTACACATTGGCAGACGGTGCGGAAGGACAGATCATGTATTTGGTTAGACAAGACGGATCAGCCCACGACGCAATTACGGTAAATGTTGCCAACGGTCGTATTAACGGTGCAGTATATACAACTGTTGACTATTTTCCGTTTAATAATGGAGGTTCCCCTGCTTTGAATATGAGTATATTGATCTTTACAGACGGTGCTTGGCAAGCAGATAACGGATCATGGGATTAAACTAGCATATAATGAATTTAGCTAAATATAGAATAAAGAGAGATTACTATGCAGAGTAAAGACGTAACAGGCGTACATATTGAAGGGCACATTAAAATACATGACCCAGATTCTGGCGAAGTGTTTATCAATAAACGTAATGCCATCCACTATGAAAACATTAGTATTGCCCTAGCGCAGAGTTTAGCAAATTCTGGGCAAGGGTTCGTTTACGAAATGGCATTTGGTAACGGCGGAACAGCCGTTGATCCAACTGGAATTGTTACGTATCTTACACCAAATAGTACTGGTTCAAATGCTAGTTTGTATAATCAAACATACGCTAAGGTAGTAGATGATCGTAGTAGCAATAATACCGATCCTACCAGAAATTTTATTGAAACAAGACACGTTACTGGTACAAACTATACTGATGTGTTTGTAACCTGTTTGTTAGATTACGGCGAGCCTAGCGGGCAACAGGCATTTGATAATTCAAATAACAATAGCGGGCTTTACATTTTTGATGAACTAGGCTTAAAGAGCTATAGTTCAACTGGAAATAGCCTGTTGTTAACTCATGTTATTTTTCACCCTGTACAAAAATCTCTTAACCGTTTAATTCAAATTGATTATACTGTACGTATTCAGAGTTTAACTGGTCTAGCAGGAGTTTAATAAATGCCATATCAAATTAAATTTACTGAAACAAATAATCCTGCTAAACCAAGTATTACAGTAGCAGATCAAAGTATTAATCAAGAAACAAGTTTACAGTTTCCTGGGAAGAATTACAGCGCCTATGCTCCTATTCTAGCAGAAAACTTCTTACATCTACTGGAAAATTTTGCTAAAAATACTCCTCCAGTAAATCCAGTACAAGGTCAGCTTTGGTATGATAATAGTGCTGGTGAGAATATTCTTAAAGTCTACGACGGCACTGGCTGGACACCAGCAGGTACTGTAAAAAAATCTGCTACTGAGCCTAGTGTTGTTAACAGCAACAAAGGTGACCTGTGGGTTGATACAGAAAATCAGCAGGTCTACGTTTATTCAGGATCTAACTGGTTATTAGTTGGTCCACAATTCAGTTCAGGATTAAAAACAGGTCCTGATATTGAAACAATTACTGACACTAATAATACTGATCATAATATTATTACACTATATTCTGAAAATAACAGAATTGCTATAGTAAGTAAAGCAGCATTTACTCCAAAAACTTCGTTAGCTGGTTTTGCTAGTATTGGCCAAGGTGTAAACTTATCTACTGTTGATTCAACAAGCTCAACATCCCCAACTAAATTTTGGGGTACAGCTAGTCAATCAGACGCATTAGTTGTCAACGGCAACTCAGTGGGTGCTGAAAACTTTGTAAGAAAAGATGCTGAACAGACTACAAATTTTCCACTGAACATTGCTAATAACGGTGGTATCAGTATTGGAAGTAATAAGAGTTTCAACATAGCAACTGATGTTAACTCTGCATTGTTTATTTCTAAAACAAGCGGTAATTACATTGAGTTTAAATTAAACAATAACGGAACTCCTGTAACAGCAGTGCATATTGATGCTAACGGATTTGTAGGAGTTGGTCCAGATAACACTAACCCAGTTGAAGCACTAGATGTGGCAGGAAATATTAGCGCAGACGGTAATTTAATTGTATTAGGAACATTAGATGCTGCTAACTTGGGTGTTGGTAGTATTGCTACTAACGGCGGCCTTAGTGTAGCCAAACAATCGCAATTTGGTGGCGACGTTAGTATTAATGGTGGTATTCATTTTAATAATCTAGACAGTAACGGTGATCCTATTGCAGGTGTTGTTATTCAACCTTCGAGCGATGATGCAACAGACTTGTATGACTTGGGTACAAGCTCAAGACGTTTTAGAAACATCTATGCTCAAAGTTTCGTTGGAAACTTTAACGGAGCATTTACTGGAAGTTTATCGGGTAATATTAGTGGTAGTGCTGTAAAGTTAGCCAGTCCAACACGTTTTCAAATTAGAGGAGATGTGGAAACAACATTAGATGTTGTATTTGACGGACAATTACCACAAGGAACTACACCTTATGGAACTACGCCATCGGGTTATCAAAGATTCTTTACTTCAGTCACACAAGACTTAATTGCAACAAAAACTGTTACAAATGAAAGTTTCTTAAACGATAGATTTTTAATCTATCGAGAAGGAACTGGTCTCAGACAAGTATCTAAAAACACAATCATTGGAAACATCGCAACAGTGCCAATTGGCGCGATTATGCCTTTTGCAGGATCAACACCACCACAGGGCTATCTATTCTGCGACGGAGGAGAAGTACTAATTGGAGATTTTCCAAGTTTGTTTGCTGTAATTGGTTACACATACAAGACGCCTAGCCTGTTAATTGGTAAAGCAACATTTGGACTTCCGGATTTAAGAGGCCGTTTCCCACTAGGCAGGGATAATATGCAGAACATTAACCCTGCTAATGGTAATCCTCGCACAGTCCCAGCTAAAGACGATCCAACAGTACAAATTCCAGCTGGCGGCGGCAGTGCAAATAGAGTTACAGATATTGTTGCAGATACACTAGGATCAGGAACTAGTGCTGGCGAATATAAGACTTTAGATGTAAGCAACCTGCCAGACCACAAACATAATTTAAACAGCGGTTTTGCTCAGTATTATGCCGCAGGTTTACCAGGTGCTGGAACAGATCCAGCGGCAGATCCGGGGTTAGGTAGTGCATCAGGAGCAGGTTCTGGATTAAGAAATAGCGGTAATGTTATTAGCCCAACAGTTGGACAACCATTCAATGCTATGAATCCTTATGCAACAATTAATTATATTATTTTCACTGGTGTACTATAATGAGCTATATTATTAACAAAACAGACGGATCTACGCTAACTGAAGTAGTCGACGGTACAATTGATCAAACTACAACAGACATTACACTGGTAGGAAAAAATGCTACCAGTTACGGCGAACTTTTTAATGAAAACTTTGTAAAGATTCTTGAAAACTTTGCCAGTACAACACAACCTAATCGTCCAATTGAAGGACAGTTATGGTATGACACAAGCGAAGGTCGATTAAAAGTATACGACGGCACGGGATTTAAAGTCAGCGGCGGAACAATCGTAAGTGCTGCTCTTCCTAGTAGTATTGCAGCAGGGGACATTTGGATTGATACAACAACACAACGAATGTTTTTCAACGATGGAACTGCAAATTTATTAGCAGGACCAATTTATACTGCCCAGCAAGGCATATCAGGGTGGAACGTAGTTGATATTGTTGATACAAATCAAATTAATCATACAACTTTATTTCTATATTGCGGACAAGTTTTACTAGGAATCTTCAGTAGTGCTGTAACAACTTTTACTCCTGCTACAGAAATTCCAGGGTATACTGGAGATATTAAAGTCGGTTTTAATGCAGCAAACGTACCAGGATTAAAGTTTAATGTTCCTGCTAGTCAAGCAGACGCTTTAGTAGCAGAAGATGGATCTTTTAAAGATGCGCAAAGCTTCTTGCAGGTAAATCCAGCGGACGGTTTTACTATTTCAAATGGAACAATACGTGTTTTAAATTCTTCGCCGTTAGTATTAGGTACAAATCAAAATACAGAATTTAAATTTGTTGGTAATTCTTTTCAAATTAATTCAAACATTATAAATCAAGATTTTGTCATTCAAAGTTTTAACAACGTTGGACTTTTACCTAGTATCTATGTCAATGCACAAAATCAGCGTATTGGTCTTTATACATCTTTGCCTACTGCAACACTGGATGTTGCCGGTGACACACGAATTAGAGGAAATTTAGTAGTAGAAGGTGCTACAACTACTATCAATACAACAAACATCGCTATTGAAGACTTATTAATTGAAATTGGAAAAGTTGACACTCCAACAGATTCTACTGCTGAAGGCGGTGGGATAAGTTTAGCAGGTGCTACTAATAAGACAATAACATGGGGCGTAACTGCTGAAGGTTGGACTTCTAGTGAAAATTTTAATCTAGCAAACAGTAAAGTATACAAGATTGCCAATTTTGAAGTTTTATCTCAAACACAATTAGGAGTTACTGTTACAAGTGCTCCAGGACTTAATAGCATAGGAGCTTTAAATCAACTTCAAGTTGACAATATCAACGTAAATGATAACGTCCTTAGCTTTTTAAATCCTAGTGTCCCTGACGGAGATATTGTTTTAACTCCAAAAGGCGCTGGCGTAGTTAGTGTTAGTTCTAAGAAAATTTCAAACGTTGCAACTCCGACTAGTGGTACAGATGCAACAAACAAGAGCTATGTTGACAATAAAGTTAGACAGGCAAGTTTAGGGTTTAGTACAAATATTGGTGCGCTAACAGAAGCACAATTAGCTGGTACAGTACTATCAAAGGTATTTCCTCCGTCAGATCATGACGAAGATACTTATTTGCGTGTTCAGTGTTTAGATACAGGCGTTTTTAAAGAATACAAGCTGATTGGTCCAGTTTGGACTTATCAAACAGACATTTAATAATCGTCCAAAATAGCATAAATATAAGGAATAAGGAATAACGGAAAATGCCATATACCATTAACAAATATAACGGACAAGTCGTAGCCACAGTAGCCGATGGCACCATTGATAGCAGTACAGATTTAAAGCTGATTGGTAAAAATTATGCTGGCTACGGTGAAGTTCAGAACGAAAATTTCCTATTTTTATTAGAAAATTTCGCAAATACTACGCAACCTCCTAAGCCACTACCTGGGCAATTATGGTATGATAGTGGAAATAGTAAGCTAAAATTTTACGACGGCGCAAAATTCCGTACAACAGGTGGTGCAGAACTAGGTTCAAGTGCGCCAACAGGACTTACCATTGGTGACTTCTGGTGGGACACTTCTAACAAACAACTGTATACTTGGGATGGATCTAGCTATGTCCTAGTAGGACCGCAAGGCGTTGCTGGTGCACAAACAACTCAGATGCGTAGTCGAAGTGTAAGAGATACATTAAACGCTAGTCATGCAATCATTGAAGCTATTGTTGATGGTGAAACAATATTTGTAGTTAGTGCAGATAGTACATTTACCCTAGATCCAACAACTAGTTCTATTAACGGATTTACAAAAATTCAGCAAGGTATCACTCTTGCTTATACTAATAGCGATTCCTTCCCAGGGCAAACTGTAAATGCTAATCACAGATTCTGGGGAACTGCTACAAACACTGATAGATTAGGCGGTGTATTAGCAGAAAACTTTGTTCAGAAAGGTAGTGCTACTTTTAGTAGCTTAGTTGCATTCAGTGATGCAGGTTTCACAGTTGGTGACACACCAAGATTACGAGTATTCAACAATACAACAGGTATTACAACTTTCCCTGTATTCCAAAACCAACTAAACGACACAATTAAGTTCCAAACAACAGTTGGTTCTGCAACAAAAACTCCACTACAATTAGTTGGTGCAGACGTATTACCGGGAACAGATAACCAATCAGATTTAGGTACCGGTGCATTAAGATTTAAAACAGTCAATGCTGTTACGTTTAACGGTGCAGCTACTAAAGCAGACTCTTTATATGTAGCTGCAGACGATTACAGAACAGCCAGTGCTAGTTCAGGATCTGGAACTGTTGCAGTAAGAACAAGTAGCACAGAAGTAATTAACGGAGTTAACATTACAGCAGGTGCATTGAAAGCAACATTCTTTGTTGGTACAGCTACAGCGGCAAACTATGCTGACTTAGCTGAAAAATATCTTGCTGATGCAGAATACGAAGTTGGTACAGTAGTAGCAGTCGGCGGCGAAAAAGAAGTTACAGCTTGCTCACTAGGTGATAGAGCAATTGGTGCGGTTTCTGCAAATCCTGCTTATATGATGAATGCAGAATTAGAAGGCGGAACATTCATTGCCTTAAAGGGAAGAGTTCCGGTAAAAGTAACTGGATCAGTAAAGAAAGGCGATAGAATGGTAGCCGGCCCAAATGGCACAGCTAAGTCTTCAGTTGATGCTAATTCTACTACTGATAATGCAGATACGTTCGCTATAGCATTGGAATCGAACGAATCTGACAACGTCAAACTCGTAGAATGCTTAATTTTATAAGAATAAATATCTTGGTTATTTAAAGGATAAGACATGGCTGGACAAAATACACTAATTATTGCTACTGATTATAACGTAATTCAATCAAAAATTGCGTTAGTTATGGGTACCGGATCAGGCGATAAGGGTTACGGCCAAACTTTATCTAGTAGCCAAGTAGCTGCAAATAGTAAAATTTCAGTAACACAGTGGAACAATCTCCGAACAGATATTGTTAGAGCAAGGCAGCACCAAAACAATATAACAATTGGATCAAAAGCACCAGACGAAGTTGGTTACAACGCAGGCTCAGACTTGCCTATTCCATCTGCCGCTGCCCAAGTAAAGGAAAGCTGGAGAGCTGCATATCTAGCTGTTGCTACTGATGCCGATAACAATTATCTAACCTCTCCTGCTCCTGCAGGTCAGTCTTCAAGAACTAACTTAGTAGCTAATCAAGTTAGGTCGGCAGTCTGGAATACTACTGTTCAACAGACTGTAACAGTTACTTGGACAACACCTGACGAAGCCAGATATTTTTGGAACACAGGCGGCCAAATTGAAATCGGTTCTGACTTTGTTCCAAGGATCGCCGGCCTTAAAAATACCACTTGGGTAACTATGCTACAGAGTATGGGTACAATTAAAGTTGGTTTGACTTTAACTACTACCACAGGCACAGGTACAACAGTTGCTTTAGGGTTCTATAACATGGGAACCAGCGATCAGTTGTTATTTGTAAAAGATGCTCCAGCTGGCCAATACGCATTAAACAAGTTTTATGTAATGGGTCGTGTAAACAGCACAACAGACAGACGAATTTTAGTTCTTACACTTGTATGGGCTGACGACTCAGCAGCACCTCCTAGCTTCCCTGATCCAGGGTTTGGTATCGACGAACAAGTGGACGGTACATTAACCAGCTACGTTCAGTGTCTTCGTGCTACTGGATCAAACGTGTCAGTACCTCAGCCAAGTGCTGGTACTACAGGTATCGCCTAAAAAATCCCCCATTTATTCTTGACAGGATAATTAAAGTAGTATAATATGTTATACTACGGAGTTATCTTATGGATGAAAGTTTAGAAAAAGCATTTGCAATCGCAAATTATATGTCGACCTTGTCTAACCAAAGGCGCATTGCATCAGAGGAGTTTAACCAAAGTATTGTTTACTATATAAACGGCGGAACTTTTCAAATAAGCAGGGAACTAATAACTTTTGCAAAGACTATGTTGGACACTGGTTATACACATGATGTTCCATTTATCGATGCTAACGGTTTCCCAATAGTTGTACCAGATGTTCAAAAATTCTTCGATGAGATTTTATTAAAATACATCACTTCGCTAAATGAGTATTCTATAAAATTTGCTGATCTAAAAGCAAAACGTAAGGTTGCGGATCTAGTGAATCTATGACAGTTGGCGCTTTAATTTTTGCTCATAATAATACTGGCATAGATTATACTAGACTGGCAGTTTTTTGCGGTAAACGTGTAAAAAAATATCTAGACATACCAGTAAGCATTGTCACCGATAATGTAGAGTGGCTTAATAAAAATTATCCAGACCATCCTTTTGATAAAATTATTGAGTCTTATACTGACCATCAGCATTCAAGCAGGTTATTCTACGACGGCACATTGAGCAATAAAAAACTTGAGTGGAAAAACGGAACAAGATTCCGGGCATATGATTTAACTCCTTACGATAATACTCTTGTCTTGGACAGCGATATGGTAATTTGTTCAGACAAGCTAAAAGAAGCTATCCACAGAGATGTACCATTTCAGTTGTTCAAGCAGAGCTTTGATCTAACAGGCTGGCGAGATCAAACACCTTATACAAGAATAAATCCTTACTCGATACCTTTTTACTGGGCGACAGTTTTTACTTTTAAAAAAGATCCAGTTGTAGAAGCATTTTTTAATCTTGTTTCTTATATTAAACAAAATTGGTTATATTTTAGAGTATTGTATAGCATTGACATGGAAAATTTTAGAAACGATTTTGCGTTTAGTATTGCTATACATATAATGAATGGAAAAATGTCTGGTGATTTTGCAACAGAGTTGCCCGGCAAATTAAATTTTATCGAAGATAAAGATGTACTGATATCAGCAGACGGTCCAGAATTAAAATTTCTGTTACAGAAAAAGGATAGACTAGGGGAGTATCTAGTAGCAAGAACAGTTGGTTTAGATGTTCATGTTATGAATAAAATTAGTCTTGAAAGAGAAATTATGGGAGTAGCTCGTGAGTAAAGGATTTCTTATTTTCGCACAAAATACTCCAGACTGTAATTATGTTGAGCAAGCATACGCATTGGCGTTAAGTATTAAAGCTACTCAAAAAACAGTTACTAGTGTTAGCATAGTTACAAACGACAAAGTAACTGAAAAACAAAAAAAAGTTTTTGATAATGTAATAGCTATACCTTGGGTTGATCCGTCTAAAGAATCGACAAAATATCTTGCAGAACATAGATGGAAATTATACCATGTTACGCCGTATAAAGAAACTATGGTATTAGACGCGGATATGATATTTTTAGACGACATATCTGATTGGTGGGAATATTGTAGTAGGTCAGATATTAAGTTTTGCTCGAACGTACTAAATTACAAACTAGATCCTGTAGTGTACGATAATATTTACAGACGAGCTTTTGTAGATAACGGCCTTACTAACCCGTATGTTGCCTGTCATTATTTTAAATTTACAGAAAACGCAGAAGCTTTTTATAAAGCATTAGAGTTTGTATGCAATAACTGGGAGTGGGCATATACAAAGTTTGCTCCTGTAAGTTATCAAAACTGGTTAAGTTTAGATCTGTCTGCGGCTATTGCTATTGAGATGACAGGTCTTTATGAGAGTGTAAATGATGTGTGTTGCCCGTTAGAGTTTGTACACATGAAACCCGGTTTGCAAGGTTGGCCAGTACTACCAGAAAGTTGGCAAGATGCAGTACCGTATGTTTTAAATTCTAAAAATCAACTGGTAGTAGGAAACATAAAACAGCCAAAGCTATTCCATTATGTTGAAAAGAGTTTTTTGTCAAAAAGAATTTTAGAAAAATTAGAAGGATTTGCTGGTGTCTAAATTATCTCATTACATTTATTTTGATAAAAAGACAGGCCAAATTTTGGCTGTAACTAACGAACAAGACAGTTCGTTTGAACATGGCCTTAATGTATCGTTCGACGATGTTGAAGATTTTTTAACAGGTAAATCTAAATTTAGAGATTTTCTAATAGGTTACAAAAAGAATCAAGACGGCATGAGCCAACTGGCAGTTGTTCCTGCAAGTGATCAAGGATTTGCTTTTAAAAATAATGTGTTCGAATGGATAAAAGAAACAAGAGAACAAGTTGAATGTATTGTTACATGGAATGGCCCAGGCCGTCGCTGGGAGTTTCAGATAAATCCAAGATTTGCAGATTATTATGATGTTGTAGCTGCACCCAAACTTACATTTTTTGTAACATTAGAAGACGATTTTGATTTTTTGATTAGAACAATTTTTATTAATATGCAGGACTTGATCTTATCTCCAGAAGGAGTAAAGATTCCGTTTGAAAATAAAATAGAGTCACGCATTGATAAAATTTCAATAAGTTCAAAATTAGTTTTTAAGAGTTACGGTTTAAGGATTTTAAATGGCTAAAATTAAAGTTATTGAACAAGACATAATTTTTCTAAGTTATGATGAACCAAACGCTGAAAAAAATTATGCAGATTTATGTACTAAAGTGCCTTGGGCTAAACGTGTTCACGGTGTCGAAGGAAGTGATGCTGCACACAAAGCCTGTGCAGCATTAAGCGATACAGAATATTTTATTACAGTAGATGCAGACAACATTATTGATCCTGCATTCCTTGAAGTAGAAGTTGACACAGATTCTTTAGGACTAACACCTGATCATGTGTTTAGTTGGTGCGGTAAAGTTCATGTTAATGGGTTAATGTACGGTAATGGTGGCCTTAAAATGTGGACAAAGAAGTTTGTTAATCAAATGCGCACACATGAAAATAGCGATCCAAACGACACAAAAGGCTTAGTAGAATTTTGCTTTGATGACAAGTATTATCAATTTAATGAAAACTACTCAACTAGTTACACAAACGCAACACCATTTCAAGCATGGCGTGCCGGATTTCGCGAAGGTGTAAAAATGAGTTTAGACCAAGGTGCCCGTGTGCAAGACATTAAGAAAATATGGTGGCAAAACTATCATAGATTGCTTATTTGGTGTAGCGTTGGTGCTGATGTAGAAAACGGAATTTATAGTATCCTTGGCGCAAGGGAAGGCGCTGCGTTGACTAATTGTACCAATTGGGATTACAGTAATGTTAGAGATTTTAAGTGGTTAACAAACTACTGGAATGAACACTATGAAAACGCCACTGCCGAGGAAAAAACAGAACAAATAAACTTCTACGGTAAGGAGTTAAAAGAGAAATGCGGGCTAGAAATAGCTAACATGGATCCTGCAGCAAGTATGATGTTTAAGATAGTTTATAACAATACTCCGAGGATTATTAGAAAAAATGTTTGACATAGTTTTTATCAGCTATAACGAACCAACTGCCGAAGAAAACTTTCAAAGATTAAAAGAAAGGTTTCCTTTAGTAAAGCACGTTAGGGGTGTAAAGGGTATACACCAAGCACACATCGAAGCAGCCAAGCGTAGTTTTTTTGAAATGTTTTGGGTTGTTGATGCCGATGCTCAAGTATTAGACACCTTTAAATTTAACTACGAACCTCCAAGTCATCAGCGTGATCACGTACATGTTTGGCGCAGTCGCAATCCAATTAACGGTTTAGAGTACGGTTACGGCGGAGTAAAACTACTGCCTAAAAAACTAACTTTAAATATGGACCTTAGTAATCCAGATATGACTACAAGTATTAGTCCTTATTTTATACCAATGGAAGAAGTTAGTAACATAACTGCATTTAATACCGATCCGTTTAGTACTTGGAGAAGTGCATTTAGAGAATGTTGCAAATTGGCAAGTAGAGCAATACAAGGCCAAGTCGATGTAGAAACTTCAGCAAGACTGAATGCATGGTGCGTTTTGAATGATTCTGTTCCTTACGGGGATTATGCGTATACAGGCGCACTCGCCGGCAGATCATACGGAGAAGAAAATGCCGGAAATATTCCGGCACTTTTAAAGATTAATGATTTTGATTGGCTTAAGAATCAGTTTGAACAAATTCGTTAGCCATAGGAAATACTTCTGAAATAATACGAGCACATTCTCGAGCAACTTCCATGTGCTCTTTTTGTGTTCCGTTTCCTGAACGCAATTCAATAAAATGTACCCACGAACGTAGTGTTCCGTTCATATACAGTCTACTAATTGTAAGACCTTCTGGCAAGACTGCACGAGCTTGTTCTTTTGCAATTCCATTCTTAATAGCCCAGTTGTATTCTTGTTTTACAGCAAACAATACACGTTTCTGAGCACGTTCCCACTCGATAGCCAATAGTCGTTGTTCTTCGTTTGACATATCGAACTCGACGCTATTTTGTCTGTTCTTTGTGTCTTGGAATCTTGCTTCGCGTAACACAAATGCTTCGTCAAGCTCGGCTGTCGGGTCGGCATATCGTTGACTAAACTCTTGAAAGCTAAAACTACGATGGCGTAAAATTTGCCTAGCAATATCTCTTGTAGTAGTTATTTCTAGACATGCACTTACCATTTCTAAAGGACTCCAGTGTTTGTGTTTTACGAGATACCTAATCAACTTTTCACTGGTTTCTAGATTAAATTGATTGCTAGGATTACTTACCCTAGCACAAAACGCAATTAGTTCTTGGGCATCACCTATACCTTCGTCATACATTTCGCGGCTTGGTTTGCTTACACTAATTAATTTTGCCTTCATAGTTTTTTCTTTCTTAAAAATTTTTGAGTAACCCGCTCGACATCTTTTTTGATGCTTTGCGTATCTAGTCTAAAGTCTATATTATCAATACGACTTTCGTAGCTCTTGTATAGTTGTCCAATCGTTTCTTCAAGAGCCTCCCACCCTTTCATGTGGTCATCTTTTGTTATTTTAACTTCCCAAATTTTGCCGTCTTTAAACGTAATTAAAACCGCGTGGAGATATCGCAAGGGTAGAACATTTAGTTTTACTTCTCCAAACACTTCTGGCCAACAGTCGACAACTTCTTTGGGAAGATTTCTTCCCGTTGTCATCACTTGGATTTTTTGGTAGGAACCAACTCCTCTGCACGACGACGAAATGCTGCCGCTTCTTTAGCCAACTTATCAGCTTGACTACGGTAGAATTTAGCTTCGTCTTCAGCTGAAGAAAATGTTTTAGTTTCAGCGGAACTAGCGGTTGTAGTTTCTACAGTTAGATCTTTGACAGATGCTACTTCTTTAACTTCTGAAGGTACGTCTCCGCTTGATGGCTGAATATGTAAATCGTCGACTGCTATACCACGTTGTTCTGCAATTAACTGATTAAGTTCGGATAGCAAAACTGATGTTCCAATCACAGGAGTCATTTCAATTTGCGATGTACTTACTTTTACTAATCTTCCATTGGCATGTAGAAAAGGCAACATGCGACTGCCGTCTGGGAATTGAGTTCTATCTAATGCTTCAGCAAATTCGTAGGCCTGTTGTGCTGCAGGACTTTCTACTAAATTGATAATAGCGTTGTGATACTCGTCGGGTAAGTTTTCGGTTGGTATTACTAGTGCGCTATAAGCATCGCCAGGTAACGTTCTAAATGCTACTAGCACCTTTTTACCTGTGTCTTTAATTCTTCCTACATGTTTTAATGATTGCATAATTATGCTCCTTGCTTTTCAGATTGCTTTGAAACTTGATCTAAAAATGCTGTTAATTTTGTATATGTTTGGCCTACTACTGTCATTTCAGCAGGCTTAAATGCACCTCTTGAACTGGCAATATCAATAATAACTTTCATCGCGTTCAAGTCGTTAATAGTTAGCTCAGTAGAGTCTTGCTTAGGTGCTTGTTGTTGGGTAGCCTGATCTGGCACTGGTCCCTCGTGTACTGTTTTTTCAGTCATGGTATCTCCTTATAAAAGTACATATATAATTATCTTAGTTGGAGATAAGGACAGGCAATCGTGAAGAAGCTTAGTTCTTTTTCAGATTCAAATCCAATTTGGGTATTATAGACAATGGTGTTAGTATGATCTAGCGCCAAGCATTGGCCAATATAATACCTGCTGTTAAGATTGTGCTTAATCCAACTATCTAGATTTTTTAACAAAGCAGGGCTATATTTTTCTATAGTTGTATATTTAAAATGAGGCGCGGCAAACCCAACACGCCTTATGTTGAAGTAATTTAACGGATTAGGTTTGCCGTTCTTTAAAGCCATTATGCATATTCTCCTTTGAACTCGTAATATGCATACTCTCCAAAGGGAGGTACAATTTTATCATTTCCGTGAATGATGAACAATGTATCACAGTAGAGCTCATCGCCCCACGAACCATATGGATAACCGTCAGTGAACATGATAAACTTTTTAGGGTTAATATCGTTTTCTTTCATGTAAGCCCAGTTTACATCAAAGTCTGTTCCACCACCGCCCATTGGCTCGTAGTTCATAAACTCATCCATGTTATAACCGTCGTAATCTTGTTCGTTATAAACGGACGTATCAAAGCACCAGAGTTTAATTTTAAAGTCCTTGTATTCTTCCATGATGCCTTTGATTTCACTCAGGAAGTCCTTGGCTTGCTCTTCACCAATAGATCCACTCATATCGATTGCTACGCAAATATCGATGGTCTCGTCGTAGTTAGTGCCAGGGAGAATTGCATTCATGTGCCAACCCTTGCGATTAGGACGCATAAATGTATAGTCGTTTTTAATAGTACTCTGAATCTGTTGACGAAGCATTTCACGCCAATTCATCTTTGGCTCAGTAAGTTCCTTGATCATACGAGCAATACTTGCCGGAACATTACCTGCTCCTGCAGACTGTGCTGCTTGCATGACTGCTTCGCGCATTTCGTCACGAATCTTTTTCAGATCTTCTTTGCTATACTTAGGCTGTCCATCTTTGCCTTCGCCTTCTGGATCCAAGTGTTCATCTAGCAATTGGCCAAGTGCAGCCAATTGTTCATCGTCATATTTGTCAAAAATCTCGTCGTAGATCTGTTCAGCACTCCAACCGTAGTACTTTGAGTCGTGGAAGATTTTAATATCTGGCAGATTATGATCGCCAATTTTATCTCTAACAATTTGTCCGTTGACAGCGTAGTCGCAGGCAATGTTAAAGACTTTAGGATCGCGACCTTCACGTCTGCCCATGTGTTCGAAAACTGCATGGAGGATTTCGTGTGCAATAACGAACTCAACTTGCTTTACAGTTAGAGGCTCGAAAAATTTACGATTAAAGAAAATATGGCGACCGTCAGTAGCAGCAGTAGGAAGCCAATCGTCTGCTTCCTGAATTTTCATACGTGTAGCAAGGTTGCCAAAAAACGGATGACGTAGTAGCAGGCCAACTCGTGCTACAATGATTTTGTCAATAATTGGATCGGCATGTGCCATGTTTGCTCCTAAAATTCTAGTATGTATATATTATAACAGGGCCCGCAGGCCCTGTCAACTTATTGCTTTTCAGTGGCTTGTGCAATATACTTACCAAATTTTGCATGGAAGTCGTCGAAGCATTTAATTTCGTCCGGATCCAACGGCAGTTTGTAAGTGCTAAGGGCAAGTTTAGTACCCATAATAACCAGTTCTGTTTCAAAATTATCCATCATAAATTGGAAGAAACAGTTTACTTGGTCGTTCCAGTCTTTGGCTTTCTTGTCGCAAGAATCTTTCAGTTCGTAGCAAAGGCTAACCACTAGCGAATACTGAGCTGAAATTTCTTTACTGTCCATCTTTTTAACCTTACCTTGCAGAATATCTGTAGGGTTAGGCATTTTGCTGGCATGTTTGCGATGAGCCATAAACTTAATAGCAAGACCTTCACCAATAGCACCAGAGGTCAAATCGGTAAGAGTTTCTGTATCAGTATCGTCGTCTACCAGTAGTTCGCTAACAAACGACCAAGAACGAGGCGTTGCAAAAGCACGTGAAGCACTCTTAGGATCAAAATCGTAGAGATCTTTCTTGCTAAAAGTAAGGAAACCAACGACATCCTTGTGGATTTTGTTAGTAACTGCCCACTCTTGCCAATCGTCCCAGTCACAGGTCATTTCCAAGTGAACAAAACGGTTAGCCAGCGGAGCAGGCATACGATAAGTAACACCTTTATCGCTCTCACGGTTACCAGCAGCAACCATTACAACATTGTCAGGAAGTTTGTATGTGCCAACACGACGATTAAGAACCAGCTGATACGCAGCGGCTTGTACAGCAGGTGCGGCACTGTTCATTTCGTCCATAAACAGAACAACTTGTTTGTGCTGGCTAGCTAGAGCTTCGTCAGGCAGTTCGAGCGGAGGAGCCCATACCATTTTGTTGGTATTGCTATCAAAATAAGGAATACCTTTAATGTCAGTTGGTTCCCAAAGACTGAGACGGACATCGATTACATGAGCATCGAGCTCTTCGCCCAACTGTTTGATAATATCGGATTTGCCAATACCTGGAGGACCCCACAGGAAAATTGGACGCTTATTTTTAAAAGCCTTACGTAGAGACTTTTTGGCACCTTTGGGACCAACTGTACGACTAACGATTTCTGCCATTTTATTACCTTTCAAAAGTGGGCGAATGAAATTTTTACGCTATGTCTGTATTATAGTTGATTCTATGGGCCTTGTCAACTGTTTTTTTCAGCGTCTAAATCCTGCTGACGTTCGTTCATGGCTTTAATAAGTCCAAATTTTCGAATATCGTCCGAAAATAAGTAGAGCTCAAAACTCTTTTTTTCGGAAAAAACAGTAATACTTTGGTTAGTTAAAAAGTAAGGGCAGTCTATATATTTTTCCAAAAATATAATAGTCTGTGGACTTAGCTCAATTGGTTCTGTAAACGGAACTTCGTAACTTTGTAAGTTCAAATCATTTACCAAAAAATTAAAACCTTCTTCACTAAGTCTAAATGCAGTTTGTTTGTTTACTCTATTAGATTGCCACCATTTATGTGAGTACAATTTCACATTGGCATCGTCTGTGCTTTTGCCCCATTGTTGAAGGAAAATTTTTGTAAGAACATCACGGTTTATCATTTTATAATTGTGCCGCTGGTAAGTTTAACTACTTGAAAGTCTTCTGTGCCAAAAGTCAAATTTAATTTTTTTGCTAAATTGTGTGCATGACCTGGATTAGAGAAACTGACTTTCTTGTATTTAGGTCCAGGGTAGGAAGTGAGACTATTGAAGCTTTTTAAATTAAAAGGCTCGCCCTTATAGAAGACAGCCCATATGGCATCTGCTTCCAGAACTTGTTCTGTTTTATATGTTTTTTTATTAGTGTATTCTAATAAAATTTTTGGCTTAGGTCGACTCATAATGCGTAATTCCAAATAATTAACTACGCATATATTTATCTCTTACTTCTTATCTTCGAAGCCCCCGCCATCCATTGAAACACTAATTATATCTGTATCAAAACTACGTTTTAGCTCGTTTAAAAGCGTTTCGTGATCTTGATTTAATTTATCCATGCACTCTGCTAAAGCTAAAACTAGCATTCTTGCCTGTTGAATGCTTATTTTTACTTCTTTGCTTTGAGTTTGTTCAGCAGAGCGAACTTGTTGAATAAATTGTGTTATTGGTGTTAGATTAATTTGATTTTGCATTTGCCAACACCTGTTTCATTTCGATTTCTGTCTTGAAGGGCCCTTTATAAGGATAGCGTTCAACAGTAATAAGTTTAGGACAATGGCTCTTAACCCAACCTTTGTCAAATTTAATAATATAGTATCCTGCACAGTATAGACTCTTACTTGCATTGGATTTTGTAAACAGCGGAAGTCTCCTTTGTACATCGTACATTGGATTATAAGGTTTACAACTAGTAGGATATCCGTGGCAATCGTTTTGTTCTACAGCAGTTACTTTTACTTTTTCGTTTTTAATAAAAAAGTCTTGACCAAACTGTTTAGTAAGGTCGTCTTTTTTGTTAAACATTATTTCACCACCAGCACTAGATAGAACAAATTTGTTATTTTCTTTTTTATGTAGTACTGCAATCTTAGATCCGTTTTCTTCTACGATCCAAAATTTACCATCGACGATGGGTTTAGCGTGTATTTCTGTCATGTTAGTCTCCTTATACCAGACCCCGAAGGCATCTTAGTAATGTACGCATATATTTATCTTTTAAAAAAGCCCTTGATCCACTGAACTAAGTTATAGTATCTAAAGTGATAATCTGTTAGCATTGGTGCTATATGCGGACACCGTCCTTGTCTCCAATCACAATTTGTACGAATTTCTTCGCCACAGGCTGTGCATTTATTCATCATATGGCTCCACATTTTCTTCCAGAATAGCAGTATCGCCGTATCCGTCTGCATCAACTAGATCGATCTTTACTGGTCCGATGATTGCTACGTGGTCATCTTCGATTTCCCAGTTATGATCTCCGTCATAAATCCAAGCAGTACCCCAACGGCCGTCTTCGTCTTCTTTTTCTCCACGAAGTATTGCTTCAATATCTGCTTTTTCTTCTTCTGTAAATCCGTCGCTGAAGTTTACATAAACTGAAATAAGGTCGTCAAGCTCACAACCCCAACCTACTTCTGGACGGCAATGTACACGATCAGTTTCGAATTTCCAAACGGGTTCGTCTTCTTCTCTAAATGCTTGTCCCCACCGCCATAGTTCAGTTACATCAAAGCCTCGAATAGTGCCATCAGGCAGACGTTCGAAAACATCTACAAAGTACTCAACACTCTTTTTTTCTAGCGGAATAATGCGGTAGAGCTTTTCCATTATTCGTCCTTGTAGTCAACAACATTACCGTCTTCATCTGCACAGATAATGCGCACTTTTTCACCTGCTTCGTTTTCAATAAGGATTGGCCCCCAGATCCATGCTTGTGTTTCGCTTTGGCTCCACCCTTCTTGATTTTCAAGTACATCGTAGATATCGCCTTCTTCGTCGATAAGCTCTTGTAGGCGTTCTCGTTCTTCTTCATCCATGTCTTCTGGAAATTCAATTTCTTCCCAGCATCCATCCCACATGCTTTCTAATTCAACACTCTCAATGTTATTAAATGAGCAGTTGTACATGTCGATGCTATCTTTAGAACCATCGCCACCGGGCACATAATCAAATTCAAATTCTGGCGGATTGTCGTCATTGGTTTCGACAATAAAACTAGCACCTCTGAATCCGGTCTGGCGAACAATAGTCATGCCGTCTTTAGTATAATGCTCGTGTTCTTCGCATGACTTTTTGTAGTAAGGTGATACTTTCCATGTTGCCATATTACTCTCCTTGATACTTTGCTTGAAATGGTTCTGCGTATTGTTGTACGTTGTCTGCAACTTTTTTCATATCCCAGGCATTACAGAATTTAAGTAAGCGAATACCAACTTGGGATATATCTTTAGGAACACAATCTACTTCGATTGTTTTCTTAATAAGTTGTTTGATGTCATCGGGTTGATGACTTAGATCAATTAGTCTGCGATTACGTTCGTAATCTTCTAGTACACGATGTTCTTTACCTTCATGGTCAACCCATCTCTGAAGCATGAGATTGTTCCACGCAAATCCTTTGCTTTTACGATCTTCGAATGCTTCAGTAAGACCCACTTTGTTTTTTGTGCCTTTAACACGCACACCTGGATACGCCGAGAAGACATTATCACTGGTATCACCGCGCATACACTTTTCGAACAATAACCACTCTGGGTTAGGAACTTCTTTTGCTTCTTTAGTTTTTTTGTCGATGACACGTTTACCTTTGGCATCGAAGATTCCTTCGTGTGTAATATGATGTTCTTGAACACCATTGTACTGACTGACATTTGGTGCAATCAACTGATAAAAATCGCTGTCAGTTGAAATAATGACATGCTTATCTTTAGGATGATGCTGAATGAATCCTGCAATAAGATCATCTGCTTCGAGCTGCGGATGGTGCAGCACAGTACAATTAGTTTTTTCGATTATAAACTGTTTGAATTCGTCAAACGCTTCCCAGAACAGTTTGTCTTCGTCTTGCTCTCGTTGAGTCATTGCCGCACGGTTTTCTTGACGATTACGTTTGTAAGGCTCATAAAAGTCCTTACGCCAGCTTCGACCTTCGAGACAGAATACTACATGGTTACCGCCGAAGTCGTTCCATGCCTTTTTAATACTGTTGAACGTAATATGGAAAGCCATACCAAGTTTAATATCGCTAGATCCTTGAACAACGTGTCTAGCACGAAAGAAAGTGTTGGCTGTATCAACCAAAATGTATGTCATTTGTAATATTCCATGTCTGCGGCAAAAACAAAACGATATTCGCGTGTGTCGCAAATACCAGGTCTATGCCATAGTTTACTAGGATATATGTTCCATGTCAAATGGTTCGGTTTTAAAAAATATGTGTCTTCAAAATTTGGTCTAGGATTTACTGAAAATTCTGTGCCCGCAATATCCAAATTTTCTACTTTGGGGATGTGTACATACCAAACACCACTAAGTGTATCGGTAGTTCCGTTGTTATCGCTTATATGATGATTGTGCCAAAAATTATCTCTGTCCTCGGAAGTTTCGTTGTTGGTCATAAAGACCCAACTCATTATATTTTTAATTTTAACTTCTCTGTCCAAAAACATAAAACAACTATAGATAAAACTTTGACGCATCTTCAAAAAGACACGCTCTTGTCTTGCAAATAGATTTTGTTTAGTTTGAAATTTTGGACTGTTAGTAAAATAATTTCCAGAATCGATAATTTCTTTAGATATGGTTTTTATTTGATCGTTATCTTCTTGTTTGATTAAAGACGACCAATCGTACAAATCTATATAATCGTTGCGTTCGATAATTTTCATTCTATTACTGCTTTTCCGTCTGCAAGTTTAGTTACGTTGATATACCCAGCATTATGTCTACTTGGATCCTGACCCGCTTCTGCTAACATATTTGCAGCCAAGTCTCTGAACCAGCGATCTACAATTTCTTCATCCGGGTCACCGTCGAAACCGTAACCAGATTTTTTAAGTTCAGTTATAAAATGTTCGTTCCAGTCTAATTCAAAAAAACCGTTTCGTACATTATCTTTGTTTACTTTTGTATCTAATACAGCTACCCACGGCTCGCCTTTAGCAGTAGCTCTTTCTTTAGGAGTCATTTTAGCAAGAGCTTCTGCCTCTTTTGCTTTACGCACTTCTTCTTCTGCTGCAAGTCTTTCGGTTTCTAACCGAGCCTTTTCTTCTTCAAGTTTTGTAATACCAGTAATCTTTTTAAACCAATTTTTCATTATGTTCCCCACTCGTTCTTAAATAGCGGCACTTGCAATCTGTCGCTATAACGAAGACCATTCTTCATAGCCAATTCTGCTACACGACGATTGTTTAGTGTGTAAACACTTTCTACACCTCCAACTGGCATCAAGTAGCATGGGCCTGTGAAGCCTTCTGCACGATAAATGTCTAGTGTTTCAAGTGCTTCTTCTGCATCTTCTTCAGTGGCTACTACAAATTTAAGATATGTGTAACCAACTTCTTCGTAACTGCAAACAATATCTGGTCTAATTGCTTCGCTACGTTCTTCTCCGCTACAGCTAAGTTTTGCACTAACACTAAATGTTACTTCGTGATCTTTTACACCGCCAAGTGGAGGTTGTTGCCAAGCAATTAGAAAGTCTCTAAAACCTTTTTGCAGTTCTTGAGTACCGTTTGTCTCAAACGTAATTTCTTTAAGTCCTCCCATACGAGGATCGCTAATTAAATCTTCATATGCTCGTTGCCATCCTAGCAATGGTTCGCCACCTGTAATAACAAGGTGTTCGCTTTCCCACTTATTATAAGGCAGGATTTCCATTATACGTTCAATAATAGCATCGCTAGTAAGCATAGGACTAAGATCCTTAAACCTTGGATCCCAACTTGCATAACTATCACATCCAGTACTAACCAACGGTAGTTCTTCATATTTCTTAAATTCTGTAATTCTTGCAGCGATTGCTTCTACTTCTTTACTTGCTTGTCCTTTAGGCATGCCAAAACCGGCACACTTAAAATTACAACCAAATGTTCGTAAGAAAACGGACGGTACACCCATGTAACGTCCTTCGCCTTGAATGCTATAAAACAATTCTGCTATTTTAATTTTACTCATATATTTTTGACCACACTTTTAATTTTGTTGCTTTGCGTTCGCTTGCTTCTTTGACTTCATCTGCATTTAGAATGCCGTGATCTATAAGAAGCTGAATCATTAGCATAACATCGCCGGCTTCTTGTGTCAAGTGTTGCTGTTGAGTACCGCCGTCTTTGTAGCTATTGAATAGACCAAATCTTCTAACCTTGCTTATTGCTACAATAAGTTCTCCACATTCTTCTTGCAGAATGTCCATGATTTCCTGCTGTTTAGACACAATCGCCTTCCTCCGCTAATCGACTTGCTGCTTTATCAACTGCACTACTTTTAGATTTTCGCCCTTGTTCAAATTGTTCAACATCTTTGATGGCAGACTTTAGCGTTTCTGCATAGTTAAGTGCCTGTTGCTTCGACATCAATGTTGTTGTTTCACAACGTAAATAACCTTTAGTCCAAACGGCCCAAGTTAATTTTAGTCGTGTAACGAATCCGTTGATAATGTCCTTAATAGCCCAATCTAACTCTTGCAAATACGGATTGTCTATGTCGTAACGTTTTTTAACAGTTTCGCTCCAGTAATCAGTTTTCACTGTTGCGTATGTGTTTACACTAATACCAGTTTCTTCTGCCTCTACTTCTACAGTTAAACTATGATCTGGTTGCCCACACCCGCATACTACATGGTACCATTTACTACTTCCGTAATCGTTAGTTTTTAGAATACCTTCTGCAGGTTGTTGTGCATTCATTAGTGTAACTCCGGCATAAAATCTTTTAAGTTGTTAATTTCGTCTCTATGATCAGAAATAAAATCAACCATTCGGTTATAATCGTCTTGATTCATAACAGTTTTGTAAATTTCTAATCCTAGCTTAATTAGAATAGGAGCAATTTCAATTGCTTTAACATCTTCACCTAGCAGTTTATCTGTTAACGACATAAACTCGTGATAGGTGTTGATAAGTTTTTCATCATTCATATTCGTTAAACCACTCGTCGACCATTTCTTCTGCTTCTTGTTGTGTAAGAGCATGAACAAATATACGAGCTAGTTCTCCTTGCGTGTGTTGAACATCGAATTTTACAACACCCATTGGGATAGAATCAAAATCTCTTTGTACTACAAACTCTTGTAAGTTTTTAGCACGATTAATTAGTTGTTGTGTTAGGTCTTGTGCAGTTGTCATCTTGGGGAAAACTCCTGTTGCATTTTAATGTTATCAAAGAATTCTTTCTTTGTGCCATGATCGTCTTTAAACGCACCTTTCAATACAGTAGTCTGTGTTAGACTACTATGCGCCATAATACCTCTGTTTTCGCAACAACCGTGTGTTGCTTGGATATACACACCTAGATCTTTGGCTCCTGTTGCTTTTTCGATCTCCCGAGCAATATCATTAGCAAGTTCCTCCTGGAGAGTTCCTCTTCTAGCACACCACTGTGCGCTTCGTGTGTACTTAGATAGGCCAATAAGTTTTTGAGCAGCAATAATGCCAATATAGGCAACACCAACAACGGGTTGATGATGATGACTGCACATACTACGCAACTCACTACGAACGACCAACATTCCTTCATATCTATCCTCGCTATCATTTGGAAACGCCGTAGCGTCTGGCGCAGGTTCGTATCTTCCTGCCATTATTTCATTGAAGTACATTTTAGCCAATCGTCTAGCTGTTCCTTGACTGTTAGGATCGGTGTCTCTATCAATCAATAGTGCGTCTAACACATTTTCAAATGCCTTTGTCGCTTGGTCAATTAGAACTTTTTTATCTTCTTCAGTAATGTAATCACTGATATTATCGCCCGCCCAGAATCTTTTCTTATTAGCTCGCATACGTTCGCGAATGGCTTGTGCAAGATTCTTTTCTGGTGGAGCAGAAGGTGCTTTAACATATACAGGAGTTTCTACCTGTACATATTCGTCTTTTTTGAATTCTGTATCAATGTCTGCATTAAGTACAGGATCGGGTATAAATTTAGTTGTCAATTGTAATTCTCCGAGTTAAGGCGGTGGATCGCCATATTTTTGTATTATACACTTTTATTTAGGTTTTTGCAAGTTCTCTTTAAAGTTTTCTGCTCGAATTCTTCGACATTCTTCTTTAACCTGACGTGGAATATCTGGATGCCATTCTGCCATACCGCAGTCGTAGTACCTACCTTGCGGTTTTGGCAATAAAAAAATTGCCACTAGAATGGCAATGATAAAACTGATAAACACAATTACCAATTCTATAGTTTCTCGCTTAGTAGAACTCGACATAAGTCCGCATCCTTTTTTGTTTTAAAATGAAAATCCATATAATCTGGTGTAGGATGGCTAGTAAATCTGCCTCCAGGCAAACCAAATACTTCTATGACATCGGCACATACTTCATTCCACCAATATTTGTTTTGCCCATCCCAGGCTAGTCTAATTGTTCTATCTGGGCTAGGCGACAAAAATTCTTGACCAAAGACTTTATGCTTTTGATTGACGTTCTTCATCTTTAAGTACCTTAAGTTCATCTTCTAGGTAAGACTTGTATTCGCTGAGAACTTCAATCTTTCTGCTGGAATCTCCAGTAAGGCGTAGTTCTTCAATATCTTGAACTACTTTAGCGATCTTTTCTTTAAGTACATCTATAGTCAAGCTCATTTCTTTGATCCAAATCGTAAACCAGTTACGCTACCAAACAGTAACAAAAATGCAGCCCAAGTTTGCCATGTGTACGGTATATTCAAAACCGGAAATAGTGTGTTAAGCGACCAAATACCAAGCAAAGGTCCAACAACAATCACTGTAACGATAAGTGCTATTCCTAGCATTAATTTTAAAATTGTTTTAATCATTTCCAAAATTCCTCCCACGGATAAACCAACCAGCAATCGTTTTCTGCTTTGTTTACAGTCCACACACTATAATCTGGATCTTTAAAATTACTTGATTGGTTATGTGTTAATACGGCAAATCTAACATTATCTCCCCAGATGTTATTCCATTCTTGTGAGTCTGGAAAACAACCGCTGGGCCAGTCTTGTTTGATCCACTCAATTGTGGCGCCGCTATCATTTATATCATCTACAACTAGAATTTTCTTTTTAAGGCGTTCAATATGCTTGTGATCGCCCCAGATGTGTCTTTCGTCGGATGGTACAACACCTAATGCATCTTCTGCCATGCCTAAATCACTTACACAACCTTGACTGTCGCGCAGGCTAACTTGTAAAGGTCGCATTGGAATACCGGTATATTGACTGAGCATTACGGCAGGTATAGTGCCGCCTCTGCTGATTCCAACAATATAGTCAGGCTTCCAATCATGTAAAGACATTTGTCTTGCAATATCTAAGACAGCACCTTCAACTTCTGACCAACTGTAGTAAATTTTCTTCATGCAGTCAATCCGTGTGCAAGGGCCTGCAATTCTTCCCTGGTCATGTTAAAATTATAAGTGCTTGAATATGCAACTGTTCCGTCTTCTTTTAGACTTTCTTGTATCAAATCGACAGAAAATAGTCCTTTGGGATTGATACTCTCCCATTTTTCCATGCGAAGTCTAAATCCTTCGCTTTCTTTAATGGTCATTTCTTTTGCTGTAGTAGCAACATCAGGGTGTAATTGTCTCATTGTCGTCACCTTTTAGTCTTTCAAATGTTTTATATTTTTCTAATGTGTTTATATAATCATCAAATTTTTTCTTTAATGAAGGATACTTAGCTTCTATTTTAGCATCTCTTTCGGGAATTGCCAAGACCCGTTCGATTGTCTTTAACCGTTCTTCTAAATCCAAACCGTTAACTAGTATTTTTCCTTTTACTTCTAACGCAGCCTTTTCGTCTAATACAACTTTATTTTCTCCGTTTGGAATAGTCATTATAGGAGTACCATTTGAATTATTCAGAGATGTATTAGGCTGTACCCAACTAGCAGTTCCGTTAGCATACGCTAAAGAAGAACCGCTAATATTAGTAACACTCGGATACGAAGTGTTTATTTTATAAGAAACAGTCATTAAGGTTTGATCCTTTTTTCAGGAGGAGTATCGTAGTCGTCCTTAACCAATCTGTAAGTTGTTTTGAAATTTTCAAAAGCTATTTTTAGGCCTGGATACATTTCACACATTTTTTGTATCCTGCCCCAGTCGGGAAAGGAGTCTTGCCACTCTACTGGTGCAGACCAAGTGTTTGTATATTCTGAACTATAACTTCCAGTGGCACCTGTGCCACCGATGGTATATGTTCCACTTGCACCGGTGTTGTTAAGAGTAATAGTGCCAATTGAGCCAGTACTAGTTGTAGTAAACGAAGATAAATCTATAGTAATAGTGTCACTTGATGTTATTGAGTAAGTTTGTTGCGCTGAAGAAATATTCATGTAAGTCTCTCGCTTGTTTTCTTACAGTTGGGATAAACTTTGTATAGTTTTCCATATACTGTATAATCTTACTAACAACGAACGGCCTTGCTGCTTGATAAGATTCAAAATTCTCTGTCCAAGTACTTGGATACTTGAAGCCTTCATAATACATCTCTGTGTAACTGAGTCGGTCTGGAACCATAGGAATTGCATCCACTACCGCGCCTTCGTAACAAGAAATACCAAGAGTCTCTTGTAAGTTGGCACTAAAAACAATTTTAGCTTCGCCTAACAAATTATGATATTCATTTTTTGTTAGCTGTTGATCCTGACACACAATAAATTCATACTGTGGTAGATGTTCTTTTAGATCTCGAAAGATCTCAACCTGCTTCTCGGGTGCGATGCGGTGTGGAAACAAAATAAGGTTACGTTTAGGCATGTTCTTGTAAGGAGTCAGAGTATCATTCATATACTCCATAGGCCAGCCGCTACGGATTACTTTATTGCTTTTAATTAAGTCTTGGAAGTCTTCTTCGTACCAAGGATTTTCGGATTTGTAGCCATCTTCTAACAGATTGTCTACAAACATACGAATATGAAAGTCGGTAGCAAAGTAGTTATAGTCAACTGCATGAAAAAATGATTTTTCAGCATGCCTGACCCACTTAGCTTTTCCAATCAAACGACCTAAGAAGTCTTGAGGGTCGTAACTTCCGGCGTGCCACAGTGCGTGAATCTTAACAGGTATGTTAAGTAGTTCACTCATGTATTTGAGATTAATGATCCCAGGGTGCCACGCATCTGTAAAAATAAAATGATCGCCAGTGCTAATTGCTCCGGAGCAAAATAAACGACTAAACTCTTCAACTTGACAAGACTTGTATATATTAGTCCCACCAAAATTAAGAAAAGCGCCTGGAGTGGTTGCACTAGGAATATCCGTAGGGCCAGATATAACTTGAACATTGTGTCCTGCCTTTCGTAAGAGATTAGGTACATGGGTCTTCCACTGACCCGTGTACCTTGTTTCGACTGATTCTAAATCAACGAGAAAAACGTTCGCCATTGTTTCTATTCTCGTAACGAGGTTTGTTGCCTTGATATGGCTTACGCTCGCCGTTCCATGGTTTGCGTGGCCTTGTGCTACGCTCGTATTGTTGCCAAACTCTAGATTGACGATTATAAAGATCTGCTTCGTTAAACGGAAGCATCTCAAATCGACAGAAGTCGAGCAGTTTGTCTAGGTCGTCAAAAATTTTGACAACATCGGGACGATTTTCAAAGTATTTGTAATCGTTATAATTCTTAGCCATTATAGCCTCTTTTAGTTAGTACTTGATAAATGAACCATTTTCTCCGTCTTCGGAGATCTCAATCCAAACCTCACGGCCTGGATACTTTGCTTGAATCTGAGCGCATAAATCATCGCTCATCATCTCACAACTTTTATAGTCAAGGCTTAGAACGGCACCTTGACCATTATACAGCGACTCGAGCCATCGTTTGAATTGGATGAATTCGATGTCCCTGTCATTATGTTG